>ERZ1023503.14-NODE-14-length-89446-cov-809.665604_pt1 | contig 89446 bp, 76 predicted proteins | sample MGYA00380546_ERZ1023503 | MGnify/ENA primary metagenome ERZ1023503 (study PRJEB33173, sample SAMEA4830350) | metagenome | study: EMG produced TPA metagenomics assembly of the PRJEB25223 data set...
AACCAGTGACCCCCTCCTTGTAAGGGAGGTGCTCTCCCAACTGAGCTAATCGCCCACTAGAAAGCGTTTAAATATAAAGGGAAAGTTTGAGCGGAAAGGACACTTTAGAAAAGTGGTGGGCGATACCGGTCTCGAACCAGTGACCCCCTCCTTGTAAGGGAGGTGCTCTCCCAACTGAGCTAATCGCCCGCTTGGTCAAACTTAGTAACATTAAGAACACTTTTTAGAGAAGTGGTGGGCGATACCGGTCTCGAACCAGTGACCCCCTCCTTGTAAGGGAGGTGCTCTCCCAACTGAGCTAATCGCCCTTAATGTTGTGGGTTGGCATTATAGGGAGAATGCATTTTCAGTCAATACCTTTTTACTAAATTTTGTTTAATTGTCGTAAAAATAAGCATAAAATCCGCTTTTTTATTTAGAAGTCAAACAAGTCGTAGTAGAATAACGACTAATATTTTATTGAAGATAGGTTATAAAAATGAAACTAGATACTCCTTTTAATTTAGATCCAAATGTAAAAGTGCGTACTCGTTTTGCTCCTAGTCCTACGGGTTATTTGCATGTAGGTGGCGCACGTACCGCACTTTATTCTTGGTTATACGCAAAACATAATAACGGCGAATTTGTATTACGAATTGAAGACACAGATTTAGAGCGTTCAACGCCAGAAGCAACGGCTGCAATTATTGAAGGAATGGAATGGTTAAATCTTCCGTGGGAGCATGGCCCTTATTACCAAACTAAACGCTTTGATCGTTACAACCAAGTGATCGATGAAATGATTGAACAAGGCTTAGCATATCGTTGCTATTGTACTAAAGATCGCTTAGAAGAACTTCGTCATACTCAAGAACAAAATAAAGAAAAACCACGTTATGACCGCCACTGCTTACACGATCACATCCGCTCTCCAGATGAACCTCACGTTGTACGTTTCAAAAATCCAACTGAAGGCTCGGTAGTATTTGATGATGCCGTACGTGGCCGTATTGAAATCAGCAATAGTGAGCTTGATGATCTTATTATTCGTCGTACAGACGGTTCGCCAACTTATAACTTCTGTGTAGTTGTAGATGACTGGGACATGGGTATCACACACGTTGTGCGTGGCGAAGACCACATCAATAACACCCCTCGCCAAATCAATATTTTAAAAGCCATTGGAGCCCCAATTCCAACCTATGCACACGTTTCCATGATTAATGGAGATGATGGCCAAAAACTCTCTAAACGACATGGTGCAGTGAGCGTAATGCAATATCGTGATGATGGTTACTTACCAGAAGCTTTAATCAACTATCTTGTGCGTTTAGGCTGGGGACATGGCGACCAAGAAATTTTCAGTCGCGAAGAAATGATCAATTATTTTGAATTAGATCACGTAAGCAAATCAGCTAGTGCATTCAACACTGAAAAATTACAGTGGTTGAATCAACATTATATCCGTGAATTACCGCCAGAATATGTGGCTAAACATCTTGAATGGCATTACAAAGATCAAGGCATTGATACAACCAATGGTCCTGCATTAACTGAAATTGTCTCTATGCTTGCTGAACGTTGCAAAACCTTAAAAGAAATGGCTAGTTCAAGCCGCTACTTCTTTGAAGAGTTTGAAACCTTTGATGAAGCTGCAGCAAAAAAACATTTTAAAGGCAATGCTGTTGAAGCACTTACAAAAGTAAAAGAAAAATTAACCGCACTTTCTAGCTGGGATTTACATTCTACTCACGAAGCGATTGAGCAAACGGCTGCTGAACTAGAAGTGGGCATGGGTAAAGTTGGTATGCCATTACGTGTTGCTGTGACAGGCTCTGGTCAATCTCCATCAATGGATGTTACCCTAGTCGGTATCGGAAGAGATCGCGTACTTGCACGTATTCAGCGCGCAATTGATTTTATTAATGCACAAAACGCTTAATATTTAATCGGATAACAAACACATAATAAAATCGTATTGACAGCCACATAGTCAAATTTTATCATGTTGCTGTCTTTTATGGGGATATAGCTCAGTTGGGAGAGCGCTTGAATGGCATTCAAGAGGTCGTCGGTTCGATCCCGATTATCTCCACCAAATTAATAAAGCAAGGTAAAGCACCTTGCTTTTTTATTATCAATAATCAATATCTTAGCGAATTTTAACAAAAATAAAAATCAAAGCGTGCTAGAATAGTACGCTTTTTTATTACATCTTTCTAAACCATATCAAGGAATAATTATGCGCCCAAATAATCGAGAAAATAATCAACCCCGCCAAATTAAAATTACCCGTAATTACACCAAGCACGCTGAAGGTTCCGTGCTTGTTGAATTTGGGGACACCAAAGTGCTTTGTACTGCAACAGTGGAAGATGCAGTGCCGCGTTTCTTAAAAGGACAAGGGCAAGGCTGGGTCACGGCTGAATATGGAATGTTACCACGTTCAACACATAGTCGTATGCAACGTGAAGCGGCTAAAGGTAAACAAGGCGGACGCACAATGGAAATTCAACGCTTAATTGCTCGCTCTTTGCGTGCGATGGTAGATCTCAAAGCACTTGGCGAACGTGCGATTACTTTAGATTGTGATGTTATTCAAGCAGATGGCGGCACACGAACTGCATCTATTACTGGTGCAGCAGTCGCATTATGTGATGCGATCAATGGTTTAATTGAGAATGGTACGTTAAAAACTAACCCAATTAAAGGGTTAGTTTCGGCAATTTCTGTGGGTATTGTTGATGGTCAAGCTGTTTGTGATTTGGAATACGTAGAAGATTCTGCAGCGGAAACCGATATGAATGTTGTGATGATGGAAGATGGTCGAATGATTGAGGTGCAAGGCACCGCAGAGGGCGAGCCATTTAGCCATGAAGAATTATTAACATTATTAGATTTAGCAAAACAAGGCTGTAATCAAATTTTCATCGCTCAACGTGAAGCGCTAGGCTTATAAACACAGTTTATTGGGATTAAAAAATGGAACAATATAAACGCGATTTTATCGAATTTGCTTTAAGCCGAAATGTATTGAAATTCGGCGAGTTTACTCTGAAATCGGGGCGTAAAAGTCCGTATTTCTTCAATGCAGGTTTGTTCAATACGGGGGCAGATTTAGCACGTTTAGGCGAGTTTTATGCTGCGGCAATTCAAGCAAGTGCGGTAGATTTTGATGTTGTTTTTGGCCCCGCTTACAAAGGCATTCCAATTGGCACTTCAGTTTCGGTGGCGTTATTTAATCGTTATGGTATTGATAAACCCGTGTGTTTTAATCGCAAAGAAGTGAAAGATCACGGAGAGGGCGGCAATTTAATTGGTAGTCCATTGCAAGGAAAAATTTTGCTTGTGGATGACGTGATTACGGCTGGTACTGCAATTCGTGAATCTATGGAATTAATCAGTGCAAATCAGGCAGAGCTTGCGGCAGTATTAATCGCCTTAAACCGTAAGGAACGAGGAAAAGGCGAGCTTTCAGCAATTCAAGAAGTAGAACGTGATTATCAATGCCAAGTGCTATCAATTATTGATTTAGATGATTTGATGCAATTTATTGAACAAGATCCGCGATACAGTAGCCATTTGCCAGAAATGCGTGCTTATCGTGCCGAATTTGGCGTATAAAACTTGAGAAATAAATTTTTGTTATCATTATAAAAATAACCGCACTTTGACTTAACAGAGGAAAGAATGAATTTTATTGGAAAAATTATAGGCGTATTTTTAGGTTGGAAAGTTGGTGGATTTTTTGGTGCGATTGCTGGGCTAATCTTAGGTTCCATCGCAGATAAAAAATTGTATGAACTTGGTTCGGTAAGCTCTAGTTTCTTTAAAAAGAAAACAACGCGTCAAGACTTGTTTATGCAAACCACCTTTGCAGTGCTAGGGCATTTAAGCAAATCGAAAGGGCGTGTAACAGAAGAAGATATCCAATTAGCTAATCAATTAATGATTCAGCTTAAACTGGATGATGCTGGGCGTAAATTAGCGCAAGATGCGTTTCGTCGTGGTAAAGAATCTGATTTCCCAATTCGTCAAGTTATCCGTGAATTTCGCATTGGTTGTGGGCAACGTGCTGATTTATTGCGAATGTTCTTACAAGTGCAAGTTCAAGCGGCTTTTGCCGATTCAGAACTTCACGAAAATGAGAAAGAAGTGCTTTATGTGATTGCTGAAGAACTTGGTCTTTCTCGTATGCAATTTGAACAAATGATTGCAATGGAAATGGCTGCTCGAGCTTTTACTCAAGGCGGTTTCTATCAGCAATATCAACAAGGTGCATATCAAGGTGGCTACCAATATCAGCAACAAAATAGTGGTGGTTACCAACATGCTTCAGGTCCAACTTTAAATGATGCCTATAAAGTATTGGGTGTGACTGAGTCTGACGAGCAAAACACGGTTAAGCGTGCTTATCGTCGTTTAATGAATGAACACCATCCAGATAAACTCGTGGCGAAAGGTTTACCGCCAGAAATGATGGAAATGGCAAAAGAAAAAACTCAACAGATTCAAGCCGCTTACGATTTAATTTGTAAAGCAAAAGGCTGGAAATAGTGCGTGTTATTCTTGCGCCTATGCAAGGGGTTCTTGATCCCTTTGTACGCCAACTTCTCACTGAAGTGAATGACTACGATTTATGTATAACAGAATTTGTCCGCGTAGTTGATCAACTTCTTCCTGAAAAAGTATTTTATCGTTTATGCCCTGAATTAAAAAATCAGGGCTTTACTTCTTCTGGCACGCCTGTGCGAGTTCAGTTGCTAGGGCAGCATCCAGAATGCCTTGCTGAAAATGCGATTCGTGCGATAGAACTTGGCTCTCATGGTATCGATTTAAATTGTGGTTGCCCTTCTAAAACAGTGAATGGCAGCAATGGTGGTGCGGCATTATTGAAACAGCCTGAATTGATTTATCGTGCAACTCAAGCCTTACGCAGAGCCGTGCCAAGTGAATTCCCCGTTAGTGTAAAAGTGCGGTTAGGCTGGGATGATATTTCTCAAGCTTTTGAAATCGCTGATGCGGTAGAGCAAGGGGGAGCAACCGAAATTACAGTGCATGGACGCACAAAATCTGATGGTTATCGTGCTGATAGAATTAATTGGAAAAAAATTGGTAAAGTCCGAGAGCGTTTATCCATTCCTGTTATTGCTAACGGAGAAATTTGGCATTGGCAAGATGGTCAAGATTGCTTATCTCAAACAGGTTGTCAGGATTTAATGGTGGGACGAGGTGCATTGAATATTCCGAACTTAAGCCATGTTCTGAAATCAAATGCAGAAAAAATGCCTTGGAATGAGATTCAAAAAATCTTGCAAAAATATGCGAATGTTGAAAATGAATATGGCAGCGGTTTTTACCATGTGGCACGAATTAAACAATGGTTACGTTATTTGAATAAGGAATATGATGAGGCGAACCAAGAGTTTGATAAGATTAAGACTTGCCAAACTGCTGAAGATTTGAAATTACGTTTAAATGATAAATAAAAAACCTGCTAATCAGCAGGTTTTCTTTTTATAAATTATTTAAAAATTCACCGCACTTTTTAATTTTTTCAGTGCATTGGTTTCTAATTGACGGATACGTTCCGCAGATACATTATATTTTGCTGCTAAGTCGTGTAATGTTGCTTTGTTATCATCTAACCAACGAGCTTTAATAATATCCTGACTACGTGCATCCAAACTTTGTAACGCCACACCTAATTGCTCGGTTGCTTGGCTTTCAAAGTTTTCATTTTCCAGCTCTGCAGCGAAATTAGAACTTTTATCTTCCAAATAAAGGGATGGAGAATAGGTCTCTGTTTCTGCATCATCAGTAGGTAAATCAAAACCTACATCGGCACCGCTCATTCGAGACTCCATTTCGATCACATCTTCTTTGGAAACACCCAATTCATTTGCCACCATATCAACTTCATTTTCGTTGAACCAGCCTAAACGTTGTTTAGTTTTGCGTAGGTTGAAAAATAATTTACGTTGAGCTTTCGTGGTCGCTACTTTTACGATACGCCAGTTACGAAGCACATATTCGTGGATTTCCGCTTTAATCCAATGTACGGCGAATGACACCAAACGTACACCAACTTCAGGGTTAAAACGTTTTACCGCTTTCATTAACCCGATATTGCCTTCTTGGATTAAGTCAGCTTGTGGCAAACCATAGCCAGAATAGCCACGCGCCACGTGGATCACGAAACGAAGATGCGACAAAATAAGTTTTTTCGCGGCATCTAAATCCTCGTGATAATACAAACGTTCTGCCAATTCCTTTTCTTCCTCTGCGGTCAGCATCGGATATTCATTCGCCGCACGAATATAACCTTCGATACTGCCTTGAGGAACTAACATCATTTGTGTTTCTTTATCCATCGTTTCCCTTCTTTATTTTGGCTTTTGCCAATCAATGTACTTAGTTATAGCACAATAAGCTATCTTATTGAACCAATTTGTTAATAAGACAGGGTTTATCAATCAAAAGTTCAATTATTCTAAATAACTCTGATTAATTAGCAAAGTGGAATGAGGGTTAAATTAAGATTTTCATCAATCACTTTAAATAGTAAATCAATGTTTGGATGTTTGCCTGGATTCGCTTTTGCATCTTCGACGTGTTCTGCAAACCATTCAACGCCTTGTTGTGCGGAAGTGCGGTTTAATTTCCCGTTAAATTTTTCAGCCAACGCATTATAAAGGCGAAGCGATCCTAATTTACCTTGTATCGCAGGAATGTTATGGATAATAGTTTCTCCATTCATCACATTTAAACCCGTTAGATGATCGATGTTGGGCAAGGTTTCTAAAATTTCTTTAAAGTTCATAGTGTTATCCTTAGTTTATAAAATTATGTGATAGTTTGCTCGCTATTTACTTCGCCAGTTGCACTGATAAATCTTACTTCAGGTTGCAAATATACACCGAATTTTTCTGCAACAGTTTGGCGAACGTGATGGGCAAGTTTGACTACGTCTTGTCCTGTTGCCCCACTTTTGTTAATTAACACTAATGCTTGTTTTTTATGAACCGCAGCCCCTCCTATTTGAAAACCTTTAAGATTACATTGATCAATCAGCCAGCCTGCCACTAATTTCACTGAGCCATCTGCTTGTGGAAAGTGCGGTAGATTTTTGTGATGTTTTTTGATTTCTTCAAAATGTTCTGAACTGACAACGGGATTTTTAAAGAAACTCCCTGCATTACCAAATTCATTGGGATCAGGTAATTTGCTTTGACGGATATGACAGACTTCATCAAAAATTTGTTTAGCAGTCACCGTTTTCGGATCGAACTCTACAAGCGAACCATATTTTAGAATAGGCTGCCAATCTTTTTTTAGCTTTAATCCAACCGCTGTAATCACATAACCTTGCTGATAACGATGTTTAAAAATGCTCTCACGATAACCAAATTCACATTGTTCTGTGTCGAGTCTAAAGGTTTCGTTCGTATTTAAATTAAGTACCTCCACATAATCACATACATCTTTAAATTCAACGCCATAAGCACCGATATTTTGAATGGGTGCAGAGCCTGCACAACCGGGAATCAGAGCCAGATTTTCTAAGCCATAAATACCATGATTAATAGACCACTCCACCAATTTATGCCAATTTTCCCCGCCATTGACGTGAAGATAGTGAAAATTTGCATCTTGTTCGTGCGTAATCCCCATTAAACGATTTAAAACCACCACGCCATTAAAATCATCCAGAAACAGAACATTACTGCCTTGACCTAAAAAAAGTACGGGTAAATTTTCTGATTTAGAATGCACCCACACTTGTTGTAGCTGTTCGATACTATGTGCTTCAATAATTTCACGAGCATTAGACTGAATGTGGAAAGTGTGAAAAGGTTGTAAATTTTGCATTTTGATGTCCTAATATAATGTATGTGGCAAGGTAATTTTGACTTGTGTGCCGCCTTGCTCTCGGCGATGAATATGCAATTGTGCATTAAGCTGACGACAACGTTCCGCCATAATATTCAAGCCGTAATGCCCTTCAGGTTCTTCAAGGTTTGGAATGCCAATCCCATCATCTTCAACTAAAATTTCATACTCGCCTTCCGCATTAATTCTTGCGCTAATTTCAATTACCGTGCCTTGAGAATGTTTGATCGCATTGGTGGTGGCTTCACGTACAATTTGCAGAACGTGAACCAGCTGTTGAGGGTTCAAACTTTGCGATGGTAATTGACAATTCACATTCATTTGCATTGTTGTTTGTGAGCGTAATGAATCAATCACTTGTTTTAGTGCAAGCTGTAAATTCGCTTCTTGTATAGTTAAACGGAAAGTGGCTAAAAGCTCACGTAACTGTGCATAACCACCAGAAAGGGCTTGTTCAAAATTGGCAATAATTGCCAAACTCTTTTCTTTTGATTGTTCGTCTTCTTTCTTCAGGTTATGTTTGAGCAAAGTAAGTTGAATTTGTAAAAATGATAAGACTTGAGCCAAAGAATCGTGCAGCTCTCGCGCAATAATTGAGCGTTCTTCCATTAATAAAAGCTGTTCTTTCTGACGTAAATTTTTATGGAAATAAAGCGCACGAGCAAGCATTTGCGCTAAATTTTGCATAATTCGGGGATCTGGACAAGGTAATCCTGCTTGCCAAGAGAGTACACCTAATTCTTCGTTATCCACAGAAAGGGTTTCGATTTGTAGTTCATTATTAGCATCTTGCTTACCCAATGTAATATCCCAATGTTCAGCCCCCATCACTTCCACTTTAACGAAGTTCAAATGGTTGCTAATAAAAATGTAATTCAAAACTTGATTTAAAATTTTATCGTTAATTGTGTTTGTATTCAGAAGTTGAGCACTTTGATAAAGAGTGCTTAAAGTGCGGTTAGTTTGACGCAACTTTTGCGTTTTTTCGTTTACCGCTTCTTCTAAACGGGAATAAAGCTGTCCCAGTTCTGTGGACATTTGTGTAAATACGCGAGCCAGTGTGCCAAGTTCATTTTGTTTCCTTGTGTCAAGTGGAATATGATTGAATTGACGCATTTGCACTTGCATACTGGCTTTTGTCATTAAATGCAAAGGTTTCACAACTTCTCGGTTTGTGTACCAAATCACATAAGACACCATCAGCAAAATTAACAACATCGCAAAACCTAATACTGAAACGCCTAAAATCCATTTCTGCTCGCTAAAACGTTGTAATTCAAACACAAAATAATCAACATCTGCAACATAGTTAGTAAGCTGCTTACTATAGTTTTTTACATCCTGTTGGCGTGCATATTTTTCCATGTTCGTCCAACGTTGCAAAATGTTTTGATAGGAATGTTTTAATACATTCGGTGTGAAAAATTGATTTTGAACTTCCAATAAAGCAGATGAATGAAGACTTATATGATAACGACGTAAGTTTGTTTCCACGCTTTCTGGTTGGTCTTGCATTTCATAAAGTAAGCGATAACTTTGCATACGCAAAGAACCTGAAATATTAATGGCTTCGGCATCATATTTATTACTGCTCATAATTGCCAAACTTAGAGAACTAATCACACCAGCAACGATAAGAATGATAAATAAATATTTCGCAATACGAGTGGAAACGGAACCTTTAGTATACACAGAAAACTCCAGTGGAAATTTAGAAAAGTGCGGCAAATTTTTTATTTCTTTTTAAATTTAGCCCAAACTTTATCTTCTTGACCACGCCATAAGCGTTGAATGTTATCGTGATGACGATAAATTAATAGGCAACACACCAGTGCAACAGGAAAAGTAAATTCAGGTTTAAACCACCACACATAAAAAGGCACAAGTAATGCAGAAATAACCGCACTTAATGAAGAATAGCCACTAACAAGAAAAACAAAGATCCACGTACCAAACATTGAACCTGCAACAGCCCAAGAAATCGGTGCGATTGCCCCAAAGGCAGTTGCAACACCTTTGCCACCTTTAAATTGAAAGAAAATTGGGAAAATATGCCCTAAACAAGCACCAAGTGCGACCATCCCTAATTCAAATTGGGTTAAACCTAAATAATAACCTGCCCATACAGGAATCATCCCTTTTAACATATCAAAAATAAGCACCGCCAAGGCAGACTTACGATTTCCAATACGCAACACATTTGTCGCCCCAGGGTTGTGTGAACCATTTTGACGTGGATCTGGCAAGCCTGCAATGCGACAAATTAAAATCGCACTGGAAATTGAGCCTAAAAGATAGGCAAAAAGCATATAAAAAAGGGCGAAAAGGCTCATTTTGCACTCCAGCAAGAAAAACTGTTCGTTATTCTACCCAAAATTGATAGCATACGCCTACAATAATTTTAGAGGAAACCTTATGGATCGTATTTTTATTGAAGAATTGACTGTTTTTGCACAAATCGGTGTATATGATTGGGAACAGCAAATAAAACAAAAACTTGTGTTTGATTTGGAAATGGCTTGGGATTGTAAACAAGCGGCAGAAACGGATGATGTTGCATATTGTTTAAATTATGCTGAAGTGAGCCAAGTGATAATTGATTATGTGGAAAGTAAACCTTTCTTGCTGATTGAGCGAGTGGCTTATGAAGTGGCGGATTTGCTTGAGTCACGTTATCAACTTCAAGGATTAAAAATTAAACTGAGTAAACCAAAAGCCGTCGCGCAAGCTCGAAATGTTGGCGTATTGGTTGTTCGTGGTTGTTTAAAATAATGTAACGATAGTGGCTATTAATAAATCTGACAGGCATGCAATTTAATTGGTGTCTGTCAGATTGGCTTTATGCTTTTACCTTGTGTTCTGAATAGTTATTGTTCAGCTTCTAACTCTCCAACACTCACTTTAGTATTATTACCTTTATCGCCGAATTGTTGTTCTTCGCAACCGTTACCTGCATCACAAACTGCAACAGAAACAAGTTTTTCAACATCTAAGCTACTCACTAACTTTGTATTAATGATTTTTTCGCTTGCGTCCGTAACATTCAATTGCTCAGCAGACAAGTTGCTGGCTCGCACACCGTTAATTTTGTCATAAAGTCTAGCAAAACCACGTTCACTGAGTTTGGTAGAATCGCCGTTAATTTTTGTTTGATTAAAGTTTTTCTCACGAGGAAGTTCAAAGAATGTGAAATTTGAATTTGATTTTACCTCAATTTCTACCCCTTTGGAGCTTAAATAAGCTGTCCCACCGTTTGGTGCTAAGGCAGTGATGTCGGCATTTTCAATGGTTGTTTTGGTATTTGCGTTATCACCAATAGTAAATGCCATATTGGCAATATTCGCATCATTATCAATTGAGCCAGGCGCACCATTAATGATCACTTCTTTCCCAGTTCTTCCACCAGTGTTAATTGCGGTAATTTTCAAGTCATCTTTACTGTTTTTACCTGCAATTTTTGTATCGCCATCAGTTCTAAAGGTGTAACCCTGATGAGATTTCACAAAAATAGAACTTTTTTCCCCTATTAATTCCCCGATTAAAAACATCGTAGCATAAGGTGCTTTTGCAGATATATCGCTTTTCTCATCGCCCACGATTTTAATATGTGAGTTTACCATTGACACTTTACCATTCATTCCTAAACGGTTAATTTGACTTGAAATATCTTCTGAATTATCTTTATCAAAAGTAATATCAATCTTGCTCTTATCTAAGTTAATTTTTTCTGCCAGTAAATGTACAAATCCATTTTTCAGATTAATATTACTGTTAGAAATATTAATTTCTGTACCTTTAATAGTTGATCGCCCCGTATTTTTGCTGGCAAACATATCAAAACGATGCCAATAGGCTTTATTCATATCTAAATCTAAATTATAATAATATTTCCAACGGCGTTTGCGTTGATCTAACGAAGATAACTGCGTACGTTCGTCTAAATCTAACACACCGTATTCATATTTCCAAGACTCACCATTTCTTTTATTACGGGATACCCCCCCATCAATGTAAAAATTCGTTTTTCCTGTGGCAACGATGTTATCTAAATTAACTTTTTCAAATCCACCTGCTACAACCACATCATCAACCTGATCAAATACTACATTACTCATATTAACATTAAACTTCTTGCGTTGTGATCTTTCCGTTTTCTGCCATCTGTTATCGTAGTAGTCTTCCTTGGCACTACGCCCCAATCCCATAGCTCCGTTACCAAGATTTATTTTGCTGTCAGTAATTGTAATATTTGATTTAAAATCTTCTTCATTCTGCAAACTGGTTATAAAAAATAAACGACCTTTTGAGTGAATATCCGCATGATTGATATTAATATCACCTTTGTTAGTTAGCTTTAATAGCGAATCTGTTTCTTTAAAGGAATCTATATTAATATTTCCTGAAATATTAACGTCCTTTCCTTTAAGAGTTACTTTTCCATTATTAGCTAGTAATGAACTTAACGCATCTGTTTGTATAAATGAACCCGTACCCGTTTTATCTTTCTCTTTCTCTTTCTCTTTCTCCGCAATACGAATATTTTCAGTGTCTGGCACGTCAATATTAACTTCTGTATTTAATGTTTTAAATTCATCTTTATAGTGCGTTTCACTATTTTCACGTCCAAAGTCACCTTTGATATTAACGCTTTTGCCTTTAAAATCGATTTTAGGCGAGGTAACTTTTGAGCCAGTTTTAGAAGTGATTTTTATATTGTTTTGAAGTCCGTTATTTGAGGTAAATACAACCTCACTCTCCCCTTTAATGTCACTTTTATCATTTAACTTAATTTCATCAGCAGATAACACAACCTTGCCGTTTTTACTACTAACTTTAGTTGCTTCTAACACACCATTATTCATAACCAAGCTATCTAATGCTTGATTACGCCCTTTTGCATTTAGCGTAATGTCCCCTGCTTTAATAATCCCTTCATTTTTAACAATACCCCGTACTGCATTATCTTCTAGTGCCACACTTATACCGCTATCTGGTAATAAGGTAAATGTAAAATTATCGCCTGAGGATAAATATACTTTGCCATTGTTTGTAGCGTCAATTTCCCCTTCATTGATAACTTCATCGCCATTAAGTACCACGAAATCTTTCGCCTTAATTTTCCCTTTATTGATAACTTGACCTTCTTTTAGCTCCTGACCGTCTTTTAGCACCAGACGGTCTTTTACCACCTGACCATCTTTTGTTTTACGGGTAAATTGATAGCTATTGCCATTTTCACTGATTTTCTCTAAATCTTTAGTTGTTGCAAGTAAACCAGCTACATTGATTTCTGCCCCTTTGGTAATAATAACCCCATTAGGGTTTGCTAAATAAACCTTACCGTTTGCCGTCAATTTCCCTTGAATTTGACTAGCATTCCCACCAATTACACGGTTATATGCCACAGAATTTGTGGTGGGTTGTTGAAATTCCACTTCTTTATTTTTGCCGATGTCAAAACTATGCCATTCTATTTGAGTTGTATGGCTACTTTGATTAATCGTCATTTTATTTCCAGCTGTAGAAAAAGTTGCCTCCCCAACAACTACATTGTGATTTTGTGGCAAATCCGGTGTAGAGGCATATGTCGCACCAGTGTAAGTGGTCAAAATGATAAGAGAAATTACATTTAATTTATACATAGCATACCTCCTTAGAAAGTTTTAATCATAGAAAGCCAAAATTGGTGTTTATCGGCATTATTAATATTGTTATCAAGCGGCTTGGCGACGCTGACATTGATGGCATAGCTGCCAGCATCTGAAAAAGAAAGTCCTGCACCAACGCTTTGTAATTTCACGCTATTTTTCACGCTTTGTGCGAGAGATTGGCTATTTTTATAATATTTCCCGAAACCATAGTCATAGAACAATGAACTAACTAGCACACTTTGGGAAAAGACTGGTAAATAATGTTTGAATTCTGTTTGTATCAAATGCCCTTCATCCACAGAAGCCGCACCAGCTTGATGTCCACGTACTCCAGACAAACCACCAAGCAACATTTTCTGTGAGCTTTCAAGGGTTTTATCGGCAAACTGACCGTTTATACCAATATTGAAAGCAAAAGATTTTGGTAAAATTTGCTCGTGAGACAAGCGGTAGTTATATACCGTAAAATGCGATTGTGGTTGAAAATTCTCTACTGCATTATGTCGTTGTTCATTAGTTTGATTCGCTAAATTACCGAACAAGGTAGATAATGAAAAATAAGTTGTCCCATCTTTAATAAGATTCCAAGAACCGTCAATCCCTGCAGTTAAACTGTTTATTTTCCGTTTTTGTTTCACATAAACCGCTTGTTGTTTATCCGTAAGGTTTTGATGATTAAAGCTCACTTTAGTACTTAAACGAAAATTTGGTGTACGGATTGTTGGGTGCAACAAATAAGCCCCTAAGGTATGGGAATGCCCTTGAGATTGTAATGATTTAAAATTACCACCTAATTTGTAGTCGAGATAGTTAGCAGTTACACCAAAACGCGTAGAATAACCATCAATTAAAGAAGAATAATCTATACGAGCATTTTTTAAATTAGCCTGATTAGAACTCATTAAATCCAGTTTCAATTCATCGCCCCAGCCATTCAAATTACTGACTTTTGTCCCCGCAGCCAAACGGTAACGCCCTGTATATTTGTTGCCTTGGTTATCTACTGAAACATAACTAGAAAAACGTTTTGCATCGTTAATCTTAATCAGTAAATTCGCTTCGCCGACTTTTTTGCCTGCGGAGAGTTGCAAACCAGCATTTACCCCTGGAACATCGTTTATTGTTAAAGCAAATTTTTCTAACTCATCTTTCAAAATAAATTCGGACGTATTCACTGTTGTATTAGAGAGACGGGATACAAATTTATTGCTTAATGCACTGTGATTTTGCAAGCGTATTTCGCCTACATTACCTTTAAGTAACAAAATTTTTACCGTACCTTGCTCAATTTCCTGCGGTGGTAAAATTGCTTTTGCCACTAAATAATTATTATGACGATAAAATTCGCTGATCTCATTTGCCAAATTACTTAAATCTGACAGCGATACCTCTTTTCCTACATAATTTTTTAAAATATGTGCAAGCTCGTCTGTGACGACTTCTTGATTGTTTCGATCTAAAATCTGTACTTGCGTAAGTGGAAATTTCAGTCCTTGTTTATACTGTGCAGTATAAGGCGAATTTGCCGTTTGATTAAATAATTCGCCACTAGGTTTGGCTTCTGATTGAATTTGACGTTGTTCTAGTTCACGGTTCAATGATCCAGTATCTGGCCGATCTAATGCCATCACTGATTTACTCAAAACAAAGCCTAAACTGACCGCACTTGCAATAACAGAATAACGAGGTCTCATTTTCATTCCTTATGTCCTATTAATTGATAAAATTACAAAAATTGAGGGAAAACAGCTTTAGGGCGTTTTTCCAAAGTAAATTTAGAAGCTATAAACTGCACTAATTTTCGCATTACGACCAGTGCCTTCCATTAAACTAAACGCGGGTTGATATTTTCTATCAAACAAGTTTTCCAGTGCAAAATCTAAACGCAGGTTTTTCCATTCGCCTTTTAATGGTGCATAGGTAGCACGAAGATCGGTCAGTATATAACTTGGGTAGGTAACACTATGATCTTTAGGCACTCGGCGTTGAGCAGCGTAATGGGTTACTGTCGCTCCCACCGTGAATTTGTCTTTTACTAAAGCATAATTTACCCCTACGCCGATTTTGCTTGCGGCAATGTTTGATAAAGCTTCGCCACTATCTTTATCTTTACCTTTGGTGCTGCCATAGTTAGTAAATAGCGTTAAACGTTCTGTTTGGTATTGAGCTTGCAATTCAATACCGCTTAAACGGGCATTAGTTATGTTTTGATACTGGGAATTTTTTGGCAACAATGCTCCATTTGTATTTGGATTTGCACCTGCACCTGCACCTGCACTTGCACTTGCACTTGCACTTGTCTTTGCATCATTAAATATTTTTAAGTTAATAAAATCTTTCACATCATTACGGAAATAAGTCGCTTCAATTTTGAATTTATCGCCTTGTTTAAACAGACTATCAAAATGTAGATTTGCGGTAATTTCTTTATTTTTCGCTGTTTCAGGGCGCAAATTTGGATTTGCTACAAATCTATTGATTGCATTTAGCCCTTGAATATCTGCCCCAAAGTGAGCACCACTCACAAATCGCTCTTGCATAGATGGTGCTCGGAAAGCTTCATTATATTTGGCAGTAAAATCTAACCAATTGGTCACTATCCAAGTTAATTTTGTGGCAGGAGATAAATGATTATCCTTGTATTTTACGGTTTTACTTGAGGTATCGTAGTGGTCATAACGTACACTTGGCGAAAGTAGCAATTTTTCCCCAAATAGCGGAATATGGGCGATTAAATAAACGCCTGTAGTGTTTGAATTCGCATTATAGGGGTCCGCTCGAAACTTCGCATCGCTACCGTTTGTGCCTCGTTCGGTACGGATTTTATCTCGCATATAATCCACCCCATAAACAAAGGAAATGTGAGATAATTCGGAAGAATTACGTAAATTTATACCTCGGGTAGTCAATTTAGTCTGATCTTTCACACCACTGACTTTACGCTGTTCTTTCTCAATAGTTTTATTGTTATACAGTGCGATATGCGTATTTAGATAAGGATTATCTGGCGTTAAATAATAGTTAAATACCGTGCTTTGATCAGGAATTTGTTGATCAGTTAAATAACTGACACTACCTAAACGTGTTTTCACTTTAGAGTAAAACTCTGATCTTTCTGATGGTGATGGTTGTGTTGTAGGAGGAAGAAGATCGTCTTTTTGTCCGTGGAACTTTTTGATTTGATCTGTAATTTGTTCATTAGTAAGTTCGTTTTCCACCTCATTATTGCTTGGTGCTGTTTGTTTAAAACGAGTTTCGCGGTGGGATAATTCCACGCGGTTCGCATCATTAATTTGCCAACCGAATTTTGCTAAGCCCCCAAACTGTTTATAGGCGGTATTATTTAGCTTGTTGCCTTTACCAGTGCGTAAATTATCCGCATTATTATAGAAACCACTAATAAGAACATCGAATTTGTCATTTGCCGCAAATACAGAAACATCCTTTTCCGATAAATTATTAGCAGTTTGATAACCTTGGCGAATTTTAACTCCGAATTTGTCATTATTTTTCAATAAGTCTAAAGCATTTGGCGTACGCATTGCCACAACACCACCCAAAGCACCGCTACCCCATAAGGAGCTACTTGGCCCTTTGATTACTTCAATTTCTTGAATGAGTGACATTGGAAGAAAATAAGAACCTCTATGTGCTAAATCAAAATTTTGTCTTACGCCATCAATAACTTGCACAACACGATTATCACTTAACCCTCGAATATTAGGTTTTTGAGCAATGCTTCTTGAACCGCCTCTAATATCAACATTGGGAATGTCTTCTAACGCAGCTGCAACACTAGTCGCTTGCTTGGAAAGAAGACTATCTTTAGATTGTTTTTCTGGCGTATAAGCAAACCTACTTGGATCTCGTGTCGCAATAACGTTGATAGAGTCTAATTCAACGGATTGCGCTAGCGCATTTGCTGTCACTAAGGTTGTTGTAATTGCAAGGGAAAGTTTAGAAAATCGCATCTGTTTTCCTTATTGTAATAATTAAAAATAGGAGAATGGCGATGATAATAACGATGATTACAATAATAATCAATTGGTTTATTTATAATCATTTGCATTTAATTGCGTAAAATTCAAACTAATTTTGGATTTCAATCTGTACCTGCAAAAATTGGACTAAATAAGCAAGAGATTAAGGTATAGATTTTATGACTAAATATAATTATTTTGACAACAAGTTATTGATTTTTAACTTAAAAAAACTAAAGTTCTTACTTTCCAAAAACAACTTTCAAGTTGGCTATATTAAAACTATCTAAGTTTTGAGATACAGATTATTTGTTCAAAATAATCCCAATTTTTTCATTTGTTCAATGACGGGTTCCACTTGAATTTCTGCCATCAAATTTTTCCCTTTTAGTTTGGTTGCCCAAGGTAGTTCAGAAGATGGTTTGCCAAATTCTTTTTGGGCATTTTTTTCATATACTGATATCACGTTATCTAAATTATTATAAGGTGCAGTCCGCAAAGGATTGTGATAGGCATATAAGCCAATAACGGGTGTTCCTTGTGTTGTCGCAATATGGGCAGGGCCAGAATCTGGCGAAAGTACCAGATCGACCTTAGAAATTAAAGCGGTAAGCTGTTTTAGGTTTGTTTTTCCTGCAATATTGGTTGGTGTGAAATGGCAAAGTGCGGTAATTTTTTCGACTATTTCTAATTCACGTTTCGCTGGCGAACTGCAGAAAATCACATTGATATTATGCTGATCGGCAATATTGGCAATTTCTGCATAACGTTCAATTAGCCAATCTTTTTCTGCTTTGCTAGAACAAGGGGAAATCAATAAATTTTTACGAGAAAAATCAATAAATTGATCGGCAAATTTATAATCATCTTCTGAGATAGCTAATTCCCATTTCGGTTCTGATTTTGGTACGCCAATATATTCAGCGAAAGCCATAAATCCATCTAATACATGAGGCGATGAGGGATCAGTGATACGACGATTTACAAATAGCCATTGCCCTTCGCGAGAACGTTTTTCTCCAAATCCAATTTTGAATTTTGCTTTAATTCCTAAAGAAAGGATTGATGCACGAAATGCTGTTTGCATATTTAATAGCGCATCAAACTGTTTATTTTTTAGTTGTTTCCAGAGTGATAAAACGCCTTTCCATCCCGCTTTTTTATCGTAAGGAATGAGCGTGACATTAGGAATGCCTGAAAGTAAACCCATTTCGGTTTTGCCTACAATCCAAGTCACTTCTGTTTGGGGATAATATGCCTGAATGTGCTGAACCACAGCTAAGGCGTGGCAAACATCGCCTACCGCTGACAATCGGAGAATACAAAGGGATTTTGGAGCTTCGGTAAAAAGTGGCATTGGCATTCCTTTATTATTTAATTTGTGCCTATTTTAAAGTAGAATAAGTCCATTTTCTATTTATAACAACGTTCCAATGCACCAATTCCAACAAGATAACCAATATTTTATCTTTAATTTTGACCGCACTTTTGAGCAAGCAACCGAGTTTTTCCAAGCGGAATTTTGGCAAAAACAAGAACGAGTGATAGGAAGTGCAAAAGGTCGAGGCACTACTTATTTCTTGCAAACGGAAGATTGGTTTGGCGTAAATTGTGCGTTGCGTCATTATTATCGCGGTGGACTTTGGGGTAAACTGAACAAAGATCGTTATCGTTTTTCTGCTCTTGAAACTACCCGTAGTTTTGCTGAGTTTCATTTGTTGCAACGTTTGTATGAAGCAGGTTTGCCTGTGCCTAAACCCATTGCTGCACGTATTCAAAAAGGCAAGTTAGGTATTTGCTATCAAGCGGATATTTTGACCGAGAAAATCGAAAATGCGCAGGATTTAACCGCACTTTTACAAACACAAACATTGCCAAAAGAAACTTGGAGGCAAATTGGTCGTTTGATTCGAAAACTACATGATTTACAGATTTGTCATACAGACTTGAATGCACATAATATTTTGCTTCAACAAACTGAACAAGGGCAAAAATGTTGGTTACTTGATTTTGATAAGTGCGGCGAAAAATCTGGAGATTTTTGGAAAGTGCAAAATCTGAATCGTTTAAAACGTTCCTTCGAAAAAGAAGTTGGACGAATGAATATTCAATTTACCGAGCAAAACTGGGCTGACTTAACGTCAGCTTATCATCAATAAAAGGATTGATTATGAAACAAAAAATCGTACTTGCTACAGGCAATAAAGGAAAAGTAAAAGAAATGGCTGATGTCCTATCTGATTTTGGTTTTGAAGTGATTGCGCAAACAGATTTAGGCATTGAAAGCCCAGAAGAAACAGGCTTAACTTTTGTCGAAAATGCGTTATTAAAAGCACGTTATGCATCAGAAAAATCAGGTTTACCTGCTATTGCGGATGATTCTGGCTTGGTGGTTTCCGCACTTAATGGCGCACCAGGTCTGTATTCTGCTCGTTATGCTGGCGAAGAGGGCAATGATGCTAAAAACCGTGAGAAATTATTGGCAGAGCTTGCACATATTGCACAAGATCAACGCCAAGCCAAATTTGTGAGCTGTATCGTGTTTTTACAGCATCCAACGGATCCATCGCCAATTATCGCCGAAGGCGAGTGTTGTGGCGTGATTGGTTTTGAAGAAAAAGGCGAAAATGGCTTTGGTTATGACAGTTTATTCTTTAGCCCAGAACAAGGCTGCACGTTTGCTGAATTAGAAACGGTTGAGAAGAAAAAAATTTCTCATCGAGCAAAGGCATTGAGTGTTTTAAAAAGTAAATTATAAAGTAAATAAAATTATTTAATCTATCAAAAAAATAATAATTCACACGTTAATCAGAGATAATTTCATGACAGACAGACAGACAGACAGACAGACTGTCAGTCAGACAATGAATATTATATTTTCGTCTGACAACTATTATGCACCTTATTTAGCTGTAAGTATTTTTAGCATTATTAAAAATACACCTAAAAAAATAAATTTTTATATTCTTGATATGAAAATAAATCAGGAAAATAAGACCATAATAAATAATCTAGCAAGCGAATATTCTTGTAAAGTATTTTTCTTGCCAGTCTGTGAGTCAGATTTTCAAAACTTTCCAAAAACAATAGATTATATATCTTTAGCTACTTACGCTAGACTAAATTTAACTAAATATATAAAGAATATAGAAAAAGCTATTTATATCGATGTAGATACATTAACAAACTCTTCACTTCAAGAACTTTGGGATATAGATATAACGAATTATTATTTGGCAGCATGTCGAGATACTTTTATTGACGTAAAAAATGAAGCTTATAAAAAATCCATTGGTTTAGAAGGATATTCTTATTTTAATGCAGGTATATTATTAATTAATTTAAATAAATGGAAAGAAGAAAATATTTTCCAAAAATCAATAAACTGGATGAATAAATACAATAATGTTATGAAATACCAAGATCAAGATATTCTAAATGGTATCTGTAAAGGAAAAGTAAAATTTATTAATAATAGATTTAATTTTACACCAACGGATCGAGATTTGATTAAAAAGAAAAATTTATTACACGTAAAAATGCCAATAATTATTTCTCATTATTGTGGTCCAAATAAATTTTGGCACAAAAAATGCAGTCACTTAAATTGTCATATAGGAAATTTACTTTTAAAAGAAATGGATAAAATTATTGATATACCATCATCTTGGTATGATCATTTTGAGAAAATCCCTTTTTTAATTAAAATAAAAAGATTAAGAAAGAGAATAAAAGATAAATTAATATATGGTATTTATTAAAAATCAACTGTTTTAATAATTATCAAGGTTACATCTTACTAAATTATTAGTATCTTCTAACTCTGAATTAGCTCAATAGTTTTTATTGCCTATTTTTTAACTAATCTTTTAAAGATTTTTATTTTTTAGAGTAAAAAACTTGACTAAACCAGAGTAAATCTTTATAGTTTGCGAACCTTTTACGGTGAGATGTCCGAGTGGTTGAAGGAGCACGCCTGGAAAGCGTGTATGTGGGAAACTGCATCAAGGGTTCAAATCCCTTTCTCACCGCCATTAATCCCGTCAAATAATATCTATCTCGTTAAAAAATATAAATACAATCTGTATCTTTCATTAGTCTTTATTTCTATTAAAACCAATTTAAGAAAAAATTAATCTGACAGACATATTATTTTACAATAAGACTGCCAGATTAGATTTTATCTTTTACAGTATTTAGTTTTCAAAAGAATCTTTTAAACGTTCATTCGCTCGGCGAGATTCACTTTTATGTTGAAGTTTATTAAGCTGACGTTCTAATTTTTCTTCCACTTCATTAATTGCTTTATACATATCATCTGAAGTTGCACTGGCTAATAAATTGCCTAAAGGTGTGCCAATAGAGGCTTCGACAGTAAATCCATTAGGTACTTTGTTTAAAACAAAATGTGGGCTAATTAACTGCGTTTGCCACTTACCTAACTTCGCAAGTCTTTCCTCCAAGTGTTCACGAATTGCAGGGGTGATGTCCATTTGTTTACTGGTAATATTAAGTGTCATAGCATTTACCTCTTTGTTGCGTGATTTAAATTCTAGTTAATAACAAAATAGTGTTCTTATTTTAGATTTTCAAGTGCTTTAAAGATAAATATCAGAGTAATTTTCAAAAGGATGATCTATGTCTCATTTTTAAACATTTATTATATTCGAAAAATTATTATGTGACGAAACCCTATTGAATTGAAGTGCTTGATAAATCCTGTAATTGTTTGTTGTATGCGGTAGTGAGTGTTAAAACAATGCGATTTAAACGTTCCGAAGTATAATATTGTTTATCTGATACATTTGGTGTAAAAATAATACCATCTCGACGCATATGCAAAATAGATACGGTAATCGCACTTACATCAGGCGTCATTACTTGTTCTATTTGATATTTTATTTCTATAGGCTTATCGCCAATTCGTTCTGTTTTTGTCCAATCGGTCGTTAAAATCGAACCATCTGTTGTTGATGAAATACCCTCATCTTTCAATAAACGCTCAACTTGCTGAAGATTATATAGTTTTGCCTGTTGTTTTGGGTAAACAATCAATGAACGTTCGCCATCAAATTTTGTTATTGAATTTTGAATAATAGCAAGAGGGATTAATGGTGGACGAATATCAATATCTCCCCTTTTTTTCACTTCAATATTAGGTAACGAATAAGCATCATCAGCTTTTGGTAATTGTACACCTCCAGTAGCCAAAGGGGAAAAATGGGGAATGCTCGCCTCAGATTTTTGAAATGAATCGTTGCTTGCTTTTAAGGTTTCGGGATTAGACGAACAACCAGCTAGAATAATAGCCGTTATTAAACTCAATATTATTTTTTTCATATACTAACCTTAACTAAATTGAAAATTTGATAAATTCTGACCGCACTTTTCTGATCATTTTACTGATCTATAATACATAAAAGTGAGGGGTAATTACTTACCCTTTTATTTTTATAACAATCCTGCAATTTTTAGTGCATCTTCTACTTTTGGTTGAATTTCTTCACTAAGTGTCGTAAGTGGCAAACGTAAATGTGACGATTTAATTAAGCCTAAGCGATAAGCTGCCCACTTCACTGGAATTGGATTGGATTCAATGAATAGGTCGTGATGTAAACGCATTAAACGAGCATTAATTTCTTCCGCTTTATCAAAATCTCCCGCAAGTGCATAACGGCACATATCAGCCATATCTTTTGCTGCAATGTTATTTGTTACTGATATTACTCCTTCAGCACCTAATTTTATTGCTTCTAAGCCTGTTGCATCATCGCCACTTAAAACAATAAAATTCTTACCTGCAAGCTGCTTAATTTTAACTATTCGGCTAACATCTCCCGTTGCTTCTTTAATACCTACAATATTTTCAATTTTAGCTAAACGAGCAACCGTTTCTGGTTTCATATCACTGCCTGTGCGACTAGGAACGTTATAAAGAATCTGTGGTAAATTAGTACATTCCGCAATGGCTTTAAAGTGTTGATATATTCCCTCTTGGGTTGGTTTATTATAATAAGGCACAACAGATAAACATCCTGCTACGCCACTGTCTCGTAATAATTTAGTCATTGTAATTGCTTCACTTGTCGCATTTGCACCCGCTCCCGCAATAATAGGAATACGTCCTTTGGCAAATTCAACGGTCTTTTCAATGACTTTTACATTTTCTTCAATACTTAGCGTGGCAGATTCTCCCGTTGTACCTACAGAAACAAGCGCATTAGAACCTGCTTCAATGTGGTGTTCTACTAATTTTTCTAAACAGGAAAAATCGACTTCGCCATAATGATTCATTGGCGTAACAAGGGCAACAATGCTGCCCGAAAATAAAGGATTTTGCGCTGACATATAACCTCCATCGGTTTTTAATTTTATTATTTGGTTTCACTTGTTATAGTCGCTAAAATAACTTTAATTTGCAAATTTTTTTTCATTAAAGGAGTTTTTTATGAATCCATTATCTGTTGGTAATCAAGCACCTGCTTTTACCTTATTAAATCAACAGGAAAAACCTGTTTCTTTAAATGATTTTCGTGGTAAAAAAGTTTTAATCTATTTTTATCCAAAGGCTCTCACTCCAGGCTGTACCACACAAGCCTGCGGATTGCGCGACAGTAAATCTGAATTAGATGCACTAGGTTTAGTTGTACTTGGTATTAGTCCTGATGCCCCGAAAAAATTAGCTCAATTTATTGAGAAAAAAGAACTTAATTTCACATTGCTTTCTGATCCTGATCATCAAGTTGCGGAGCAATTTGGCGTATGGGGCGAAAAAAAATTTATGGGGAGAACTTACGACGGTATTCATCGAATTAGTTTTTTAATCAATGAAAGCGGAAATATTATGCAAGTATTTGATAAATTTAAGATAAAAGACCATCATCAAATGATCATTGATTATCTTCGTTCCCTATAATATTTCAAAAAATAACCGCACTTTTCCACATAAAGTGCGGTAAAAAATTCAGAAATTTTTAAATTCAAGGTTTACGCATTATTCAGCCTTTGCTAGAATTCCCCGAGTGATTGAAATTCATTCTCAATTATATTCTCAAAAAAATTTCTCAAATAACAAGGAAAAAAAATGGTACAACTTTTTGATTTTTTACAACAGTACAGTGATTATTTTATCATCGGTTTATTATTACTGATGAGCATTATTATGCTTGCGATGGTAATTGAACGTTATCTTTTTTTAAGAAAGGTAAGCGTGGCACATTATTCTACTATTCATGCATTAGATATTGATTTAAACCGTAATATGACAGTGATTTCTACCATCGGTGCAAATGCGCCTTATGTTGGATTACTTGGTACAGTTATCGGGATTTTATTAACTTTCTATCAAATCGGTCACGGCGGTGGCGATATTGATCCAAGTGTAATTATGTTGCACTTATCTTTAGCATTAAAAGCAACTGCATTAGGTATTCTAGTGGCTATTCCCTCTATGGTGTTTTATAACGGTTTGGGGCGTAAAGTTGAAGTTAATCGTTTAAAATGGAAAGTATTAAGCGAACAAAAAGATAAGGAATAATTCGTGAAAAAATTCGATGAAATCAACATTATCCCTTTCATTGATATTATGTTGGTGCTACTTACTGTGGTGCTTATTACTGCATCTTTTATCTCTCAAGGTAAAATTCAAGTAAATGTACCAAAAGCTAGTACAGCGGTCGCATTTAAATCTGACGAGCTAGCTAAATTATTGACAGTGACAGCGGATAAACAACTCTATTTTAATGATAAACCTATTTCTCAAGAAGCTCTAGAGGCAGAAATTGCTCAATGGAATAAAGATCAGAAAGTAACTTTAAAAATTGATGCCGAAGCCTCTTTCCAAGATTTTGTGACGATTACAGATATGCTTTCTAAAAATGAAATCAAAAATGTGGCAATTGTTTCTATGAAAGATAAGGGAAAAAGTGCGGGTGAAAATTCTCAAGAATCTACTCCTTCCCAATCTGTACCAACTACGCCGTAAGGAATAATTATGCAGCAAACAAAACGTTCGCTATTGGGTTTGCTTATTTCTTTGATCGTACACGGTATTGTTATAGGATTTATCTTATGGAATTGGAATGAGCCAAGTGATAGTGCAAATAGCGCACAAGGCGATATATCTACAAGTATTTCTATGGAACTATTACAGGGCATGGTGTTGGAAGAACCTGCTCCAGAGCCAGAAGATGTACAAAAAGAGCCAGAGCCTGAGCCAGAAAATGTACAAAAAGAGCCAGAACCAGAAAAACAAGAAATTGTAGAAGATCCAACAATAAAACCTGAACCGAAAAAAATCAAAGAACCAGAAAAGGAAAAGCCAAAACCAAAAGAAAAGCCGAAGAAGAAACCTAAAAAAGAGGTTAAACCACAAAAGAAACCAATCAATAAAGAGCTACCAAAAGGCGATGAAAATATTGATTCAAGTGCCAACGTAAATGATAAAGCAAGTACAACAAGTGCAGCTAATAGCAATGCACAGGTAGCAGGAAGTGGAACAGATACGAGTGAAATAGCTGCTTACCGTTCTGCAATTCGCCGTGAAATTGAAAGTCATAAACGTTATCCAACTCGAGCGAAGATAATGCGCAAACAAGGAAAAGTGAGTGTATCTTTTAATGTGGGAGCTGATGGTTCGCTAAGTGGAGCTAGAGTTACAAAATCCTCAGGCGATGAAAGTTTAGATAAGGCGGCATTAGACGCTATTAACGTTTCTCGTTCTGTGGGAGCAAGACCCGCAGGATTCCCTTCGAGTTTAAGTGTGCAAATTAGTTTTACTCTTCAATAAAATGTGATATGGAAGATAAGTAATAGCGATTAATCTTCCTCAAAAGTGAAGCTGTAAAATCAAGGACTAAGTCTATAATCATAGACTTAGTCCTTTTAATTTAAAAATTAAAATAAAAAAAGAGAAGCTCTTTTTTATTCAGCTTCTCTCAGATTTTTATCATTTACTTTTCAATCTATGTCATTTAGAACGGAATATCGTCATCGAATCCGTCCATTGGTGGCTCAGCCTGTGGTGTTGCTGGTTGTGATGTGGCTGATTGTGGCGCAGAACGAGATGATTGATAACTACCACCATTGTTAGTTTGACGAGCTTGGTAAGAGGATTGTGGTGCGCCGCCCATATCATTGCCATAACTACCTGCGTTTTGATTACGTCCACCAAGCATTTGCATTACATCGCCTTGAATTTCTGTGGTGTAGCGATCTTGACCGTTTTGATCTTGCCATTTACGCGTTTTTAAACGACCTTCCACATACACTTGAGAACCTTTGCGTAAATATTCGCCGCAAATCTCTGCTTGACGACGATAAAATACAATGCGGTGCCATTCTGTTACTTCACGGCGTTCGCCCGTATTACGATCGTTCCAGCTTTCACTGGTTGCTACGCTGATATTTGCAACGGCATCGCCGTTTGGCATAGTACGAATTTCAGGATCATTACCTAAATGACCAACAATAATGACTTTATTAATTCCAGCCATAAAAAACCTCATTTTTTATCTAAAAAAGTGCGGTTATTTTGCCTGAAATTTTTTAAAAGATCTATATATTTTAACTGGATATTTGCACAGATATTAAAATATGCGATAATGATCGCAAAATTTACACTTATTTCATACTTTTGAGTTATTTTATGGAAAATATCGATATTCGCGGGGCTAGAACCCATAACCTGAAAAATATTAATTTAACCATTCCACGCAATAAACTTGTGGTAATCACAGGGCTTTCAGGTTCGGGGAAATCTTCTTTAGCCTTTGATACGCTTTATGCGGAAGGGCAACGCCGTTATGTTGAATCCCTTTCTGCTTATGCGCGTCAGTTTTTATCTTTAATGGAAAAGCCTGATGTGGATTCTATTGAGGGGCTTTCGCCTGCGATTTCCATTGAACAAAAATCCACCTCACACAATCCACGTTCTACAGTGGGAACCATTACGGAAATTTACGATTATTTACGTTTATTGTTTGCTCGTGTAGGGGAGCCGCGTTGTCCCGATCATAACGTTCCATTAACGGCACAAACGATTAGTCAAATGGTGGACAAAGTATTAAGTTTGCCAGAAGACAGCAAAATGATGTTACTTGCGCCAGTGGTCAAAAATCGCAAAGGCGAACATCTCAAGATTTTAGAAAATATTGCTGCGCAAGGTTATATTCGTGCGCGTATTGATGGCGAAATTTGCGATTTATCTGATCCGCCAAAATTAGCTTTACAGAAAAAACATACAATTGAAGTGGTGGTGGATCGCTTTAAAGTGCGGTCAGATTTGGCAACACGTTTAGCCGAATCTTTTGAAACTGCATTAGAGCTTTCAGGTGGCACTGCGATTGTGGCAGAAATGGATAATCCGAAAGCGGAAGAATTAATTTTTTCGGCAAATTTTGCTTGTCCGCATTGTGGTTATTCTGTGCCAGAATTAGAGCCTCGTTTGTTTTCCTTTAACAATCCTGCAGGTGCTTGCCCGACCTGTGATGGCTTAGGTGTGCAACAATATTTTGATGAAGATCGTGTGGTGCAAAATCCAACTATTTCTCTTGCAGGCGGTGCAGTGAAAGGTTGGGATCGTCGTAATTTCTATTATTATCAAATGCTTACATCATTGGCGAAACATTATCATTTTGATGTTGAAGCCCCTTATGAATCTTTGCCAAAGAAAATTCAACACATCATTATGCAGGGTTCAGGCAAAGAGGAAATTGAATTCCAATATATGAATGATCGTGGCGATGTGATTATTCGCAAGCACCCTTTTGAAGGGATTTTGAATAATATGGCTCGCCGATATAAAGAAACGGAATCAATGTCGGTGCGTGAAGAATTAGCAAAAAATATTAGCAATCGACCTTGTATAGATTGTGGCGGTTCTCGTTTACGACCCGAAGCACGTAATGTGTATATTGGAAAAACCAATTTACCGATAATTGCGGAAAAAAGCATTGGCGAAACCCTCGAATTTTTTACCGCACTTTCTTTAACTGGGCAAAAAGCACAAATTGCGGAAAAAATTCTTAAAGAAATCCGCGAGCGTTTGCAGTTTTTAGTCAATGTTGGGTTGAATTATCTTTCTCTTTCTCGTTCTGCAGAAACCCTTTCAGGGGGGGAAGCACAACGTATTCGCCTTGCGAGTCAAATTGGTGCGGGACTTGTTGGCGTAATGTATGTATTAGATGAACCCTCTATTGGCTTGCACCAACGTGATAATGAACGCTTACTTAATACATTAATTCATCTACGTAACCTTGGTAATACGGTAATTGTCGTAGAACACGATGAAGATGCAATTCGTGCGGCTGACCATATTATTGATATTGGGCCTGGTGCTGGCGTGCATGGCGGTCAAGTTATTGCACAAGGAAATGCCGATGAAATTATGCTCAATCCAAATTCCATTACAGGAAAATTTTTATCGGGTGCAGATAAAATCGAAATTCCGAAAAAACGCACCGCACTTGATAAGAAAAAATGGCTAAAACTTAAAGGGGCATCAGGTAATAACTTAAAAAATGTGAATTTAGATATTCCCGTTGGTTTATTTACTTGCGTAACTGGTGTATCTGGTTCGGGAAAATCCACACTTATTAATGACACCTTATTTCCCCTTGCGCAAAATGCGTTAAATCGAGCGGAAAAGACGGATTACGCACCTTATCAATCCATTGAGGGATTAGAGCATTTCGATAAAGTTATTGATATTAACCAAAGTCCGATTGGACGCACGCCACGTTCAAATCCAGCTACTTATACAGGCTTATTTACCCCAATTCGTGAACTTTTTGCTGGCGTACCAGAAGCGCGTGCGCGCGGTTATAATCCTGGGCGTTTTAGCTTTAACGTGCGAGGTGGACGCTGTGAAGCTTGTCAGGGCGATGGTGTACTCAAAGTTGAAATGCACTTTTTGCCCGATGTTTATGTTCCTTGCGACCAATGTAAAGGCAAACGCTATAATCGCGAAACCTTAGAAATTCGTTATAAAGGCAAAACAATTCATCAAGTTTTAGATATGACAGTGGAAGAAGCACGCGAGTTTTTTGATGCGATTCCAATGATTGCAAGAAAATTACAAACCTTGATGGATGTGGGATTATCCTATATTCGATTAGGTCAATCTTCCACAACACTTTCGGGCGGCGAAGCACAACGTGTTAAGTTAGCGACTGAGCTTTCTAAACGTGATACAGGCAAAACCTTGTATATTCTAGATGAACCGACAACGGGGTTGCATTTTGCTGACATTAAGCAATTACTTGAAGTGTTGCATCGATTACGCGATCAAGGAAATACTATTGTCGTGATAGAACACAATCTTGATGTGATTAAAACCGCAGACTGGATTGTCGATCTTGGCCCAGAGGGAGGCAGTGGCGGCGGACAAATTATTGCGACGGGTACACCAGAGCAAGTTGCTAAAGTAAAAAGCTCCCACACCGCTCGCTTCCTTAAACCGATTTTAGAAAAACCTTAGAAAAAATGACCGCACTTTCAGAGAAAACTCACATAAAGTGCGGTTATTTTATTAGTGATATTGTTTTAACTTTAGTTGCCTATGTAAATTATATACAATATTACCACATCGCAAGATTAGATTACCCACTAAGTATTAAGCAAAAACCTAGAAATTTTGGCTTAATTACTATATAGTTTTACTCATTTATTTTCTTTTGTGCCTTTTAGTTCGTTTTTTTAGCTGAAATCCCTTAGAAAATCACCGCACTTTTATTGTTCAATAGTCGTTTAACCACGTATTTTTTAATACGAAAAATTACTTAATTAAATAAACATTATGAAAAAAACTGTATTTCGTCTGAATTTTTTAACCGCTTGCATTTCATTAGGGATAGTATCGCAAGCGTGGGCAGGTCACACTTATTTTGGGATTGACTACCAATATTATCGTGATTTTGCCGAGAATAAAGGCAAGTTTGCAGTCGGGGCGAAAGATATTGAGGTTTACAACAAAAAAGGGGAGTTGGTCGGCAAATCAATGACAAAAGCCCCGATGATTGATTTTTCTGTGGTGTCGCGTAACGGCGTGGCAGCCTTGGTTGAAAATCAATATATTGTGAGCGTTGCTCATAACGGTGGGTATACTGATGTTGATTTTGGTGCAGAAGGAAGAAACCCCGATCAGCATCGTTTTACTTATCAAATTGCCAAAAGAAACAATTATAAACCCGGTCAATATGATGGCGATTATCATATGCCACGTTTACATAAATTTGTCACAGAAATAGTACCAGCAGAAATGACATCCCATATGGATGGGCGTAAATACGCTGATTTAAATAAATACCCTGATCGTGTTCGTATTGGCTCTGGACAACAATGGCAAAGAACGGATGAACAACAAGCGAAGGGGGACGCTTATAGCTCATGGCTTGCTGGCGCTTATAATTGGCGAATAGCGGGCAACACCCATGTACAAACTGGGACTGGCAACGGCACTGTAGACTTAAGTGGAAATCTCACAAAACCTAATCATTATGGACCTTTACCGATTGCTGGTTCTTTCGGAGACAGCGGTTCCCCTATGTTTATTTATGATGCCGAACAAAAAAAATGGCTCATTAACGGTGTATTACAATCAGGCAACCCTTACCTAGGTGGTGGAAATGGATTCCAATTAGTAAGAAAAAAATGGTTTTATGATTCTGTTTTTGATAATGATACAAAAACCTACTTTTTTGATCGAAAACCGAATAAGCATTACCTATTTACAGCTAGTGATAATGGCACAGGAACTGTGACAAAAACAGAAGACTCTACCTCAACAGCTGTTAAACTCTTTAACCCAACCTTAAGCGAAAGAGGGGTAGAAAAAGTTTACGCAAGGGGTGGGAATAATTTTTATAAACCAAAATTGGATAATGGTGAAAGCCTTTCTTTTATCGATCAAGGAAAAGGTGAACTTATTTTTACCAATAGTGTTAATCAAGGCGCAGGTGGTCTTTATTTTGAGGGTGACTTTGATGTTTCTACAGCCAACCCTAATGATACTTGGCAAGGGGCTGGCGTACATGTAAGTGAAGATAGCACTGTTATTTGGAAAGTAAACGGCGTAGAAAATGATCGCCTTTCTAAAATCGGCAAAGGAACATTACACGTTAAAGCCAAAGGGATAAATAAAGGTTCGATCAGCGTAGGCGATGGTACAGTCATTTTAGATCAACAAGCAGATGAAGCGGGTCAAAAACAAGCTTTCAAAGAAGTTGGCATTGTAAGCGGTCGAGCAACAGTTCAATTAAATAGTACAGATCAAGTTGATCCTAACAATATTTATTTCGGCTTTCGTGGTGGTCGCTTAGATCTTAACGGGCATTCATTAACCTTTAAACGTATCCAAAATACGGACGAGGGGGCGATGATTGTTAATCATAATGCCACAACAGAATCTACAGTGACCATTACTGGCAGTAATAGTATCAATAATACAGAACGTGACTTAACTAATAAACGTGATATTGCTTTTAATGGTTGGTTTGGTGATAAAGATGATACTAAAAATACTGGACGTTTGAATGTTACTTACAATCCGCTTAACAAAGATAATCACTTCCTTCTATCAGGTGGCACAAATTTAAAAGGCAATATTACTCAAGAAGGCGGCACTTTAGTGTTTAGTGGTCGCCCAACGCCACACGCTTACAATCATTTAAATCGCCCAAACGAGCTTGGACGACCTCAAGGCGAAGTGGTTATTGATGACGATTGGATCAACCGCACATTTAAAGCTGAAAACTTCCAAATTAAAGGCGGAAGTGCGGTGGTTTCTCGCAATGTTTCTTCAATTGAGGGAAATTGGACAGTCAGCAATAATGCAAATGCCACATTTGGTGTTGTGCCAAATCAGCAAAATACCATTTGCACGCGTTCAGATTGGACAGGATTAACAACTTGTAAAACAGTTGATTTAATCGATACAAAAGTTATTAATTCCATACCGACAACACAAATTAATGGTTCTATTAATTTAACTGATAATGCAACAGTGAATATTCATGGTTTAGCAAAACTTAATGGTAATGTCACTTTAATAGATCACAGCCAATTTACATTGAGCAACAATGCCACCCAAACAGGCAATATCAAACTTTCAAATCACGCAAATGCAACGGTAAATAATGCTACTTTAACGGGCAGTGTGACTTTAAATAATAATAGCCACTTCACGTTAAACAATCGAGCAACCCAAACGGGCAATATTCAACTTTTTGATAATGCAAATGCAACGGTAAATAATGCCACTTTAACGGGCGATGTGAATTTAGCGGATACTAGCCACTTCACATTAAACAATCACGCAACCCAGATTGGCACAATCAGTCTTCATCAGCAAGCTCAAGCAACAGTGGATAATGCAAACTTGAACGGTAATGTGAATTTAACGGATTCAGCTCAATTTTCTTTAAAAAACAGCCATTTTTCGCACCAAATTCAGGGAGACAAAGGCACAACAGTGACGTTGGAAAATGCGACTTGGACAATGCCTAGCGATACCACATTGCATAATTTAACGCTAAATAATAGTACTGTTACGTTAAATTCAGCTTATTCAGCTAGTCCAAACAATGCGCCACGCCGTCGTCGCCGTTCATTAGAGACGGAAACAACGCCAACATCGGCAGAACATCGTTTCAACACATTGACAGTAAATGGTAAATTGAGCGGGCAAGGCACATTCCAATTTACTTCATCTTTATTTGGCTATAAAAGCGATAAATTAAAATTATCCAATGACGCTGAGGGCGATTACATATTATCTGTTCGCAACACAGGCAAAGAACCCGAAACCCTTGAGCAATTAACTTTGGTTGAAAGCAAAGATAATCAACCGTTATCAGATAAGCTCAAATTTACTTTAGAAAATGACCACGTTGATGCAGGTGCATTACGTTATAAATTAGTGAAGAATGATGGCGAATTCCGCTTGCATAACCCAATAAAAGAGCAGGAATTGCACAATGATTTAGTAAGAGCAGAGCAAGCAGAACGAACATTAGAAGCCAAACAAGCTGAACTGACTGCTGAAACACAAAAAAGTAAGGCAAAAACAAAAAAAGTGCGGTCAAAAAGAGCAGTGTTTTCTGATCCCCCGCTTGATAGCCTGTTCGCATTAGAAGCCGCACTTGAGGTTATTGATGCCCCACAGCAATCGGAAAAAGATCGTCTAGCTCAAGAAGAAGCGGAAAAACAACGCAAACAAAAAGACTTGATCAGCCGTTATTCAAATAGTGCGTTATCAGAATTATCTGCAACAGTAAATAGTATGCTTTCTGTTCAAGATGAATTAGATCGTCTTTTTGTAGATCAAGCACAATCTGCCGTGTGGACAAATATCGCACAGGATAAAAGACGCTATGATTCTGATGCGTTCCGTGCTTATCAGCAGAAAACGAACTTACGTCAAATTGGGGTGCAAAAAGCCTTAGCTAATGGACGAATTGGGGCAGTTTTCTCGCATAGCCGTTCAGATAATACTTTTGATGAACAGGTTAAAAATCACGCGACATTAACGATGATGTCGGGTTTTGCCCAATATCAATGGGGCGATTTACAATTTGGTGTAAACGTGGGAACGGGAATCAGTGCGAGTAAAATGGCTGAAGAACAAAGCCGAAAAATTCATCGAAAAGCGATAAATTATGGCGTGAATGCAAGTTATCAGTTCCGTTTAGGGCAATTGGGCATTCAGCCTTATTTTGGAGTTAATCGCTATTTTATTGAACGTGAAAATTATCAATCTGAAGAAGTGAAAGTGCAAACACCGAGCCTTGCATTTAATCGCTATAATGCTGGTGTACTGGTCGATTATACATTTACCCCGACAGATAATATCACCGTTAAGCCTTATTTCTTCGTCAATTATGTTGATGTTTCAAACACTAACGTACAAACCACTGTAAATAGCACGATGTTGCAACAATCATTTGGGCGTTATTGGCAAAAAGAAGTGGGATTAAAGGCAGAAATTTTACATTTCCAAATTTCCGCTTTTATCTCAAAATCTCAAGGTTCACAACTCGGCAAACAGCAAAATGTGGGCGTGAAATTGGGCTATCGTTGGTAAAAATCAACATAATTTTATCGTTTATTGATAAACAAGGTGGGTCAGATCAGATCCCACCTTTTTTATTCCAATAATGGAACTTTATTTTATTAAAGGTATCTAAGTAGCACCCTATATAGGGATTAATTAAGAGGATTTAATAATGAATTTAACTAAAATTTTACCCACATTTGCTGCTGTAGTCGTATTATCTGCTTGTGCAAAGGATGCACCTGAAATGACAAAATCATCTGCGCAAATAGCTGAAATGCAAACACTTCCAACAATCACTGATAAAACAGTTGTATATTCCTGCAATAAACAAACGGTGACTGCTGTGTATCAATTTGAAAACCAAGAACCAGTTGCTGCAATGGTAAGTGTGGGCGATGGCATTATTGCGAAAGATTTTACTCGTGATAAATCACAAAATGACTTTACAAGTTTCGTTTCTGGGGATTATGTTTGGAATGTAGATAGTGGCTTAACGTTAGATAAATTTGATTCTATTGTGCCTGTCAATTTAATTCAAAAAGGTAAATCTAGCGATAATATCATCGTCAAAAATTGTGATGTAAACGTAAAAGCAACTAAAAAAGCAAATTTATAATTAATCCCAAATGACCAGCATAATTGCTGGTTATTTTATCTTCCCCGAGGAAAGATTTTTTCTTGAGATCATTTTCAATTCAAACTAGACTTACCGCCTATTTTATTTAACCTAAATTTTGTTATGCGTGTTTCAGACTTTAACTTTGATTTACCCGATGAATTAATTGCTCGTTATCCTAAAACTGATCGTGTTTCTTGTCGTTTATTACAGTTAAATGGCGAAAACGGAGAAATTTTTCACCGCACTTTTTCTGATGTATTAGATTTAATTGATGAAGGCGATTTGTTGATTTTTAATAATACGCACGTTATTCCTGCAAGAATGTTTGGGCGTAAAGCCAGTGGTGGCAAAATTGAAGTTTTAGTTGAGAGAATGTTAGATGAACATCGTTTCTTAGCGCATATTCGTTCATCGAAATCCCCTAAAAAAGGGACTGAATTATTTTTAGGGGAAGATAAATTAGGCGAAAATAATGGCATTAAAGCGGTAATGACAGCACGCCATAGTTCGTTGTTTGAAGTGGAATTAAGTGATAAATCAACCGCTCTTTTAGATGTGTTGCAAGCCATTGGACATATGCCATTACCGCCTTATATTGACCGTCCCGACGAAGAAGCTGATCAAGAATGTTATCAAACCGTTTATAGTAAAGTCCCAGGCGCAGTTGCGGCACCAACAGCGGGCTTACATTTTGATGAAAATTTACTTGAAAAACTCAAAGCGAAAGGCGTGAATTTTGAATTTGTTACATTACACGTAGGCGCGGGAACATTTCAGCCTGTTCGTGTGGAAAATATTGAAGATCACGTAATGCACGCAGAGTACGTGGAAGTTTCTCAAGAAGTTTGCAATGCGATTATTGCAACAAAAAAAGCGGGCAAACGTGTAATTGCAGTGGGAACCACTTCTGTTCGTTCTATTGAAAGTGCGGCGCTTTCTGCAGAAGAATTTGGCAACCCTGATTTAATTGAGCCTTATTTTTCTGATACCTCTATTTTTATTTATCCAGGGAAAAAATTCCGAGTGGTGGATTGCTTAATTACTAATTTCCACTTACCTGAAAGCACATTGATTATGTTAGTTTCAGCTTTTGCTGGTTATAAAAATACCATGAATGCTTATAAAAGTGCGGTCGAAAATCACTATCGTTTTTTCAGTTATGGTGATGCGATGTTTATTACTAAAAATCCAAATGTAAAAGGATTAGAATAAGTTGTTTGACTTGTAATTAGTCAGCACCTACAATAAAGAACAAGAGATGGCTGTAACCATCCCTTGTGTCGGAGAATCTACCTAGCCAGCGCTACCTTTCAATAGTAGGCAAAGTAGAATAACAATGACTAGTTTAATAATAAGATTAATCATAGTTTTTATCCTCAATTTGATTACAAATGAAGGATCTACCAAATAGCCCGTCAGGTGCGTACTGGCGGACTGATTTTAGCAGATCCGCCTCTGCTCAAAGAGCATTGGAAATATGATAGCACAAAGCCTGTATTTTTTAACAGGCTTTTTTATTCATAAAAATCTTCGAACTGTTTATTCGTTGGAGCAAAAATGAAGTATGAATTAGATAAAACAAGCGGCAATGCCCGTCGTGGTCGTTTAGTATTTGAGCGTCCACAAGGCACGTTCAGCGTAGAAACCCCTGCATTTATGCCAGTAGGTACTTATGGCACCGTGAAAGGCATGACGCCAGAAGAAGTGCGTGCGACAGGTGCAGAAATTCTTTTGGGTAACACTTTCCATTTATGGTTACGTCCAGGGCAAGAAATTATGCGTAAACACGGCGATTTGCACGACTTTATGCAATGGCCTCGCCCGATTTTGACTGACAGTGGCGGTTTCCAAGTATTCAGTTTAGGTAAATTACGTAAAATTACTGAAGAAGGCGTGAAATTCCAAAACCCAATTAACGGCGAGCGGATCTTCCTTTCGCCTGAAAAATCCATGGAAATTCAATATGATTTGGGTTCTGACATCGTGATGATTTTCGATGAATGTACGCCTTATCCAGCGACTTTCGATTATGCGAAAAAATCTATGGAAATGTCACTTCGTTGGGCAAAACGTAGCCGTGATCGCTTTGATGAATTAGGCAATAAAAATGCGCTATTCGGTATTATTCAAGGCGGCGTATTTGAAGAATTACGCAAAGTATCACTAGAAGGCTTAGTGAATATTGACTTTGACGGCTATGCGGTGGGCGGTTTAGCTGTCGGCGAACCAAAAGAAGATATGCACCGCATTTTAGAATATATTTGCCCACAAATTCCTGCGGATAAACCACGTTATTTAATGGGCGTGGGTAAGCCAGAAGATTTAGTGGAAGGTGTTCGCCGTGGTATTGATATGTTTGACTGCGTAATGCCAACCCGTAACGCCCGTAACGGTCATTTATTCGTGACTAATGGTATTGTTAAAATCCGTAATGCAAAATATCGTGATGATACCAGTCCGTTAGATCCTGAATGTGATTGCTACACCTGCAAAAACTACACCAAAGCTTATTTATATCACTTAGATAAGTGCGGTGAAATTTTAGGTGCACGCTTAAATACCATTCACAATTTACGCTATTATCAACGTTTAATGGCAGAAATTCGTCAAGCTATCGAAGACGATCGTTTTGATGATTTTGTGGTGGAATTCTATGCTCGTATGGGCAAACCTGTTCCGCCATTACAATTAGCGGATAAATCATAATTAATAAAAGTGCGGTAGAAAAATGAAACGTTTTTTGACCGCACTTTTTAACAAAGGAAATCTTATGCAAATTCTTGAACCTCAACAATTCGCCACATGGAATGAGCCTATTGAAATGCTTTATGCCTGTCATAGCAAGGTAAAACGTTTTTGTCGTCAGTTAAGCATTTTGCCTGATTATCTAGAAAAACACGGCTATACTCAGGCTGTATTAAATGATGTTGAGCAGATTTTAAGCTATTTTAATCGTGCCGCGCCTTTACATCACGATGATGAAGAATTAGATTTTTTCCCTCAATTAGTCAAAGTGGCTCCGCAAGCACAAAGCACCATTGATGAATTGGAACAACAGCACAAAAATTTGCATAAAAATTGGAATGCGTTATCTGCGCAGTTAGAAGAGCTTATTTCTGAACAACGTCAAAATATTGATGAGCATTTAATTGAACGCTTTATTCAAGGTTATGAGTGTCATATTACGTTAGAAGAACCTTTATTTGAAATGGGGCGAGAATTTTTAGCTGATGATGTGTTGTCTGAAATGGGTAAAAATATGAGCATTCGTCGTCAAGTTACAGAATGAAATATCAGCTCAATTTAACCGCACTTCGATGCCCAATTCCTCTTTTAAGTGCCAAAAAAGCCTTAAAAAATTTGGATAAAAATGACGAGCTAATGTTGATTTTAAACCTTGAAAGTGCGGTAGAAAATTTTTCTATTTTTGCAGAAGAAAATTCTGTTGCCTTGGTCGAGCAATATTACGCTTCGGAAAAAGAATTTATTGTTATCTTGAAAAAATAAAATTAATGTACTAGATAATAACTCAAAAACTATTTGCTTATAGATGTAATCGAAGTCAGTAAATTCAAGCATTTTAAAACCAATTTCTGACTATTACGCACTTACTGTCTCTTTTAATCGTAATGTCGTTAAGAAAGATCAGCAAATTAATAGTTTTTCAAGACCAATCTGCAATTATGACTTTCTATGATACCTTGTGTTATCGCACGATCCATTATTGCACCGATAATCTAGTGTATTTTTTTGAGCGTGTTACTTCTATCTGCTATTTTTTCACAAATGCTAACTAACTCTTTTACTTTTATTTCTGATAGATGCTTATCACCAATATAAGGGAAGATATGATTTTTCAATCTTTCCCAATTCTTTTCTCGTGTTTCTGAATTTTTAGCCTTTTCTTTATAAATGCCATAAAAATAACTTTCTGCAACAGAATGAAAAGTATATTTTAAGCAGTTTTCACATTATTGTTGAATGCGTATTTTTTCTTCTTGTGGATCGATACCTTTCGTAAGTGACGCACGATATTCTTCACGTTTAGCACGAGCATCTAATAATGGATATAGTAACATAATAAGTTGGTGTTACTAATAGTGTTACTAAAAACAGCGATTAAAGACAATTAAAGACGATTAGATATGAGGGGTGAAAGTGCTATAAACCCTTGTGAAACCTGGATAAAACAAAACCCCGAGATTAGTTTTGCGGGGCTTTGTTTAGTCAAATGGTGCTCTGGGCGAGACTTGAACTCGCACGACCTGTGGTCACTACCCCCTCAAGATAGCGTGTCTACCAATTCCACCACCAGAGCGTTAATTTTTATGCTAATCCTATTTTATTGTGGGATGTCGCTATTTTTATTTTCTTTCGCTGGAGCTGTTTGTTGTTGCTGAACTTGCTCTGCAGCTTGTGATAAATCGTCAAAAGCACCTTTTTGAATATTGCCTTTATGTGAATTCATGTTACCTAAAACAAGAGCAATAACAAAAAATGCAGTTGCTAAAATTGCGCTAGTACGTGTTAAAAAGTTACCTGCACCAGCAGAGCCAAACATTGTACCTGACGCGCCGCCACCAAAAGATGCGCCAGCGTTCGCCCCTTTACCTTGTTGAACGAGAATAAACCCGATCAAGGCAATCGCGACAACAACATAAATAAATAAAAGAATTTGATACATTTTTTCTCTCTAATTTGCAATTTTGCAAGAAAACTGGTCGTGAATGTTATAGAAAATTCAATTTTCTCGCAAGTGCTTTACATAAAAAAAATATTAATTGGTTTAACTTTAATCAGTTTGATTGTTTGATTTACTCGATTTTTTTACCGCACTTTTAGGTTTTGTTTTATTGGATTTAATCATTTTAATGCGGCTTAATTGTCTTAATGCATTAAGATCTACAAAACGGACTAAATCAGGCAGCATTTGATTCAAGTTATGCATAAATTGCTGATAGGTCGCTTGTCTTTGACTAATATCTGTGAGTTGCGATTCCCAATGAGCTGTCATATCTGGTTGGGTGACAATATCTGGTAATGCCTGAATTAAAATTCTTCCTGTTTCTGTACTGTGAATATTTCGCCCTTTTTTCGTTAAAAAACCACGTTTAAAAAGTAATTCAATGATGCCAGCGCGAGTAGCCTCTGTACCCAATCCATCGGTTTCTCGCAGGATTTTTTTGAGTTCTTTATCCTGTACAAATCGCGCAATGCCCGTCATTGCTGAAAGCAAGGTTGCATCTGTGAAAGGCTTTGGCGGTTGAGTTTTTTTACTAATCACTTCTCCACGTTCACAATGCAAAATTTGTCCTTTCTTTACTATTGGTAATAAGGGTTCTTGATTTTCTGTGTCGTCTTCTTTGCCTAATAACTCTTTCCACCCAGCGGTTTGTAAATTTCTTGCTTGAGCTATAAAAGCACCGCCAGCAATGTTTAATGTGATTTTACTTTTACGATATTCTGCGTCAGGACAGAATTGCATTAAATATTGGCGAGCGATAAGACTGTAAATATTACGTTCTTCTTGTGTTAGATTTACTGGACGATTTTTGGCAGTCGGAATGATTGCGTGGTGAGCCTCTACTTTTTTATCATTCCAACAGCGATTTCTCTGTTCAGTTGAAATGACATTTGGTAAGCGTTGATAAACTTCACAATGGGTTGAAATTGCATTTAATACATTGTGTCGTTCAGCAAAATGTTCTTCGGGTAAATAACGACAATCAGAACGCGGATAAGTAATTAAACGATGAGTTTCATATAGGCGTTGGCACGTATCTAATACGGCTTGAGCGGACATACCGAATCGCTTTGCTGCATCAATTTGTAACGCAGAAAGGGAATAAGGCAAGGGTGGCGTTTCTTTTTCACGAACGTCTTTGTATTCGGTTACTTCCGCAGGTTGATTAGTAATACGTTTTACAACGTTTTCAGCTAAGCCTTTAGAAAGTACTCTGCCATCATCATCTTGGTAATCTTCACAAGCTTTGCTGGGTTGCCATAAGGCACTGAAAAGTGCGGTTGATTTCTCCCGAGTTTTTTCTTCTTTACTCTCTGGATTAATCCAAGCTAGTACTTCAAAAAAGTCTTTGGGCTGGAAATGTTCAATTTCCAAATCTCGACGTACAATTAAGCCTAGCACAGGGGTTTGCACTCGACCAACCGAAAGCACGCCATCATAGCCAGTTTGTCTGCCACGAATGGTATAGGCTCTGGTCATATTAATGCCATAAAGCCAATCGGCGCGGGCTCGTGCGAGTGCGGATGTGGCAAGAGGAATAAAGTTACGGTTAGGTTGTAATTTTTTAACTGCTTTTTCTACCGCACTTGGATTCAGGTCGCTAATCAAGCAGCGTAAAATTTTATCGCGTTTTTCGGTAGATAAATTAGCATAACTGAACACTTCATCTACCAGTAATTGCCCTTCTCTATCAGGGTCTCCTGCATTAACAAGTGTATCCGCTTGATGGATCAGTTTTTCTACCACAGAAAGTTGTTTTTTCACTTCTTTTCGCGGTAAAAGTTGCCATTTTTCAGGAATAATAGGGAGATGTTCTAAACGCCATTGTTTGAATTTAGGGTCATAGGCATCGGGTTCTGCTTGCTCGAGCAAATGCCCTACACACCAAGTTACCACATCATTATCACCACATTTAATAAAACCATCCCCACGTTGATGGGGCTTGGGGAGCACGTCAGCAATAGCACGAGCTAGGCTTGGTTTTTCGGCGATAAATAAACGCATAATGGTATGAGAAGATTAGTCGATTTGACGACGACCAAGAAAAGAGTGAGTAAGCGTTGTGCCGTCCACAGTTTCTAGTTCACCACCGACAGGGATACCGTGAGCGATACGACTCACTTTGATATTGTGTTGGCGACACATTTCAGCAATGTAATTTGCTGTTGCATCGCCTTCCACCGTTGGGTTTGTTGCAAGAATCACTTCGTGGAAAGATTCTTCTACTAAGCGTTTTTGCAGTAAATCTAAGCCAATTTCACGAGGTCCAATACCATCAAGTGGCGATAAGTGTCCCATTAAAACAAAATAACGTCCTGAAAATTGCCCCGTTTGCTCAATCGCTTGAATATCTGCTGGCATTTCAACGACACAAAGCAAACCTGAATTTTGACGGCGTGGATTGTTGCAAATGTTGCAAGTGTCTTCTTCCGTAAAGTCTCGACATTGTGAGCAATGGCCAATTTTAGACATAGCTTCTGTGAGTGCTCGAGCTAAATTCATTCCACCGCTACGATTACGTTGTAAAAGATGATAAGCCATACGTTGCGCAGATTTAGGCCCTACGCCTGGAAGACAACGTAAGTTTTCAATAAGGTGTTCTAAAAGTGGACTGCTTTGCATAGTGATTTAATGAGAGGAAACTGAGAGATAACGCGTGAATATTCACGCGCCTAATAACTAAAACGGAAACTTCATTCCTGGAGGTAATGGCATTCCGGCGGTAACCGATGCCATTTTTTCTTTTTGTAATTCTTCTGCACGACGCACCGCATCGTTAAAAGCAGCCGCGATTAAATCTTCTAACATTTCTTTATCGTCTTCCATTAAAGACGGATCAATGTCAATGCGACGGCAGTTATGTGCACCATTAATTGTGATTTTCACTAAACCTGCACCAGATTCACCCGTTACTTCTAGTTGCGCGATTTCTTCCTGCATTTTTTGCATTTTTTCTTGCATTTGTTGGGCTTGTTTCATTAAGCCGCCTAAACCGCCTTTTCCAAACATAATGTTATCCTTTATTAAGTCAAAAATTGCGTGCATTCTAGCGAAAAAATGGGCTTTTGGGAACTGTAGGATTTATTTAAAATCTTAGAAAATCTTACCGCACTTTTAAGCTATAAAGTGCGGTGAAATTTAGTGGTGTTTAGAATGGGAAGAGACGGTTATTCTGGTGTAATCCATTCGACTGTCCAATTTCCTGTGCCTTCTGGAACTAATGTTTTTGTGAGATAAGGCAAAATTTCTTTCATTTGGGTTTCTAATGTCCAAGGTGGATTAATTACCACCATACCACTTGCGGTCATTCCTCGTTGATCGCTATCAGGGCGAATAGCGAGCTCAATTTTTAGAATTTTTCTAATCCCCGTTGCTTCTAAGCCCTTAAAAATACGTTTAGTTTGTTGGCGTAATACAACGGGATACCAAATCGCATAGGTGCCAGTGGCAAAACGCTTATAGCCTTCTTCAATAGCTTTGACGACAAGATCATAATCTTCTTTTAATTCATAAGGCGGATCGATTAGCACTAAGCCACGGCGTTCTTTGGGAGGTAGCGTTGCTTTGACTTGTTGAAAGCCATTATCACATTTTACGCTGACATTTTTGTCGTCGCTAAAATTATTGCGAAGAATTGGATAATCGCTAGGATGAAGCTCGGTCAATAGTGCGCGATCTTGTGGGCGCAACAATTCAGCAGCAATTAAAGGCGAGCCAGCATAATAACGTAGTTCTTTGCCACCATAATTGAGTTTTTTGATCATTTTTACATAACGTGCAACATCTTCGGGTAAGTCTGTTTGATCCCACAGGCGTCCAATACCTTCTTTATATTCCCCCGTTTTTTCTGATTCGTTTGAGGATAAACGATAACGACCTACACCAGAGTGCGTATCCAAATAAAAAAAGCCTTTTTCTTTGAGTTTAAGATTTTCCAAAATGAGCATTAAAACGATATGTTTTAAGACATCGGCGTGATTGCCTGCGTGAAATGAGTGACGATAACTCAGCATAATATATCCTTTGTTTTATAACGAAGGCGAGCCAATTGACTCGCCCGATTATGTACTAAAGTGCGGTCATTTTTAGAAGAGTTCTTGTGGTTGCGTCGCTGGTGTATTGCTTTCATTATTCAAGCGTTGCTGTAACTCTGTAGGAACGTAATAACCACGCTCTTGCATTTCCGAAAGATAGGTACGTGTCGGTTCAGTACCTACAATAAAGTATTCTTTGCGTCCACCGTTTGGAGAAAGCAAACCTGTAAAAGTATCAATGCTTTTTTCCACAATTTTTGGCGGCGGTGGCAATTTACGTTCAGGTTTATCACTTAAAGCCGTTTTCATATAAGTGATCCAAGCAGGCATTGCTGTTTTTGCACCTGCTTCTCCACGCCCAAGTACACGTTTGTTGTCATCAAATCCGACATAAGTTGTAGTGACTAAGTTTGCACCAAATCCCGCATACCAAGCCACTTTTGAACTGTTGGTCGTACCAGTTTTACCGCCTATATCGCTACGTTTAATGCTTTGTGCAATACGCCAACTTGTGCCTTTCCAGTCTAAACCTTGTTCGCCATAAATCGCCGTATTTAAGGCACTACGAATGAGAAAAGCAAGTTCGCCACTAATGACTCGTGGTGCATATTCTATTTTCGACGAAGCATTTTTTGCTGCAGCCATTAAATCAATCGCATCTTCTTTAAGTGCGGTCATATTTGATTGTAATTCTGGCAATTCAGGCACGGTTTCAGGTTGTTGATCTAATTCTTCGCCATTGGTGCTGTCATCTGTTGGTTTTAAGGCATTCTCGCCTAAAGGAATATTGGCAAAGCCGTTGATTTTGTCTTTAGTTTCGCCATAAATCACAGGGATATCATTACATTCAATACAAGCAATTTTAGGGTTTGCGGCAAATAATTCTTTTCCTGTGTTATCTTGAATTTTTTCGATGATATAAGGTTCAATAAGGAAACCACCATTATCAAACACCGAATAAGCTCTAGCCATTTCTAATGGCGTGAAAGAGGCTGCACCAAGAGCCAAGGCTTCGCTAGCAAAATATTGATCACGTTTAAAACCAAAACGTTGTAAAAATTCTGCTGTGAAATCAATACCTGCTGTTTGGATCGCACGAATAGCAATCATATTTTTGGATTGACCTAATCCTACGCGTAAACGCATCGGGCCATCATAACGATCAGGCGAGTTTTTCGGTTGCCACAGTTTTTGTCCTGGTTTTTGAATAGAAATCGGGCTGTCTTGTAATACGCTTGAAAGTGTTAAGCCTTTTTCTAATGCTGCAGCATAAATAAATGGTTTAATAGAAGAACCTACTTGAACCAAGGATTGTGTGGCTCGATTGAATTTGCTTTGTTCATAGCTAAAGCCACCCACTACTGCTTCAATCGCGCCATTATCTGAGTTAAGAGAAACTAATGCTGAATTTGCTGCGGGAATTTGTCCTAACTGCCATTCTCCATTAGCACGCTGACGAATCCAAATTTGCTCGCCGACTTTCACAGGATTGCTTCTGCCTGTCCAACGCATTGCATTGGTTGATAAGGTCATTTTTTCCCCAGAAGCGAGCAATATATCAGCACCGCCTTTCACTATTCCAATCACTGCCGCAGGAATAAATGGCTCTGAATCTGGCAATTTGCGTAGAAAACCGACAATGCGATCATTGTCCCAAGCGGCTTCATTTTTTTGCCATAATGGCGCACCACCGCGATAACCGTGACGCATATCATAATCAATCAAGTTATTACGCACAGCTTTTTGTGCTTCATCTTGGTCTTTTGAAAGTACAGTGGTAAATACTTTATAACCACTGGTGTAGGCATTTTCTTCTCCAAAACGGCGAACCATTTCTTGACGCACCATTTCAGTGACATAATCAGCACGAAATTCAAATTTTGCGCCGTGATAACTCGCCACAATCGGCTCTTTCAATGCAGCATCATATTCTTCTTTGCTGATGTATTTTTCATCTAACATTCGGCTTAGCACCACATTGCGACGTTCTTCTGAACGTTTTAGCGAATAAAGCGGATTCATTGTTGAAGGTGCTTTAGGTAAACCAGCAATAATCGCCATTTCAGATAAGGTCAATTCATTCAATGCTTTACCGAAATAGGTTTGTGCCGCTGCTGCAACACCATAAGAACGATAGCCTAAAAAGATTTTGTTTAAATAAAGCTCTAAGATTTCTTGTTTGTTGAGGGTATTTTCAATTTCTACCGCAAGCACCGCTTCACGAGCTTTACGAATAATAGTTTTTTCTGGGGTTAAGAAAAAGTTACGCGCTAATTGTTGAGTAATCGTACTTGCACCTTGTGATGCACCGCCATTACTCACTGCGACAAATAATGCACGGGCAATGCCGATAGGGTCTAATCCGTGATGTTCGTAAAAACGACTGTCTTCCGTTGCTAAAAATGCGTCAATTAAGCGTTGCGGTACATCAGCTAATTTCACTGGAATACGGCGTTGCTCGCCCACTTCGCCAATTAATTTACCGTCAGCCGTATAAATCTGCATTGGTTGTTGTAATTCAACGGTTCTTAATGTTTCTACTGAGGGCAATTCCGATTTTAAGTAGAAATACAGCATTCCGCCAGCCACTAAACCTAAAATACATAAAGTTAATAGGGTGCTTAATATTAATTTTGCGATCCGCATCGTAAAATTCTCGCTTGGTTAATGAATATTCTTGTCAAGAGACCTATGATTTAGTTGTTAAGTATAAAAGATTCAGCCTTTAAAGAATAGGAAAGAATATGCAATTCTCCCTGAAAAATTACCTCACTTTACAAATCGGCATTCATCGTAAGCAGGGTTATTTTGATTTTGTGTGGTTTGATGATCTTGAACAGCCACAAAGTTATCAAATCTTTGTTAATGATCGTTATTTTAAAAATCGTTTTTTACAACAGCTAAAAACACAATATCAAGGGAAAACCTTTCCTTTACAGTTTGTGGCAAGCATTCCCGCTCACTTAACTTGGTCGAAAGTATTAATGTTGCCACAAGTGTTAAATGCGCAAGAATGTCATCAACAATGTAAATTTGTGATTGAAAAAGAGCTGCCTATTTCTTTAGATGAATTATGGTTTGATTATCGTTCTACCTCGTTAAAGCAAGGTTTTCGATTAGACGTTACTGCAATTCGTAAAAGTACTGCTCAAACTTATTTGCAAGATTTTCAGCCATTTAAAATTAATGTATTGGATGTTGCGTCAAATGCTGTTTTGCGTGCATTTCAATATCTGTTGAATGAACAAGTGCGGTCAGAAAATACCTTATTTTTATTTCAAGAAGATGACTATTGTTTGGCGATTTGTGAAAGATCGCAGCAATCACAAATTTTACAATCTCACGAAAATTTGACCGCACTTTATGAACAATTTACCGAACGTTTTGAAGGGCAACTTGAACAAGTTTTTGTGTATCAAATTCCCTCAAGTCATACGCCATTACCAGAACACTGGCAGCGAGTAGAAACAGAACTCCCTTTTATTGCACTGGGCAACGCGCTATGGCAAAAAGATTTATATCAACAAAAAGTAGGTAACTAAATGTCGATGAATTTATTGCCTTGGCGTACTTATCAACATCAAAACCGTTTACGTCGTTTAGCTTTTTATATCGCTTTATTTATCTTGCTTGCTATTAATTTAACTTTGGCTTTTAGTAATTTAATTGAACAACAAAAACAAGATCTGCAAGCACAGCAAACATCTTTTGAAAAACTTAATCAGCAACTTCATAAAACAACCAAGCAAATTGAACAGTTGCGTAGTACAGTGCAGGTTGGCGAAATTTTGACATCTATTCCTAAAGAGCAAGTAAAAAAGAGTTTACAGCTGCTAAGTGAATTACCTTTTCAGCAAGGAGAACTGAATAAATTTAAACAAGATGCTCATAACTTAAGTTTGGAAGGTCTCGCACAAGATCAAAGAGAATTTGAACTGATTCATCAATTTTTAAAGAAACATTTTCCCAATGTGAAATTAAGCCAGTTTCAACCTGAACAAGATACATTGTTTTTTCACTTTGATGTGGAACAAGGGGCGGAAAAATGAAAGCTTTTTTTAACGATCCTTTTACTCCTTTTGGCAAATGGCTAAGTCAGCCTGTTTATATACAGAGTTTAACCTTTTTGTTGTTATTAAGTGCGGTGATTTTTCGCCCTGTTTTAGATTATATAGAGGCTAGTACGCGTTTTGATGAAACTGAATATGAATTAGCAAAAAAAAGTTCGGAATTGCTACATCAACAGAAAATTTTAACCTCTTTACAGCAGCAATCGGAAAGTCGAAAATTTTCTCCAGAACTGGCTGCACAAATTATGCCATTGAATAAACAAATTCAACGTTTAGCTGCACGCAACGGTTTATCTCAGCATTTACGTTGGGAAATGGGGCAACAGCCTATTTTGCATTTACAGCTTACAGGGCATTTTGAAAAAACGAAGACATTTTTAACCGCACTTTTAGCTAATACGTCACAGCTTTCAGTAAGTCGGCTGCAATTTATGAAACACGAAGACAGCCCATTGCAAACCGAGATTATTTTTCAGCTAGAGAAGGAGACAAAATGAAGTATTGGTTTTTCCTGATTATATTATTTTTTATGAATTGCAGTTGGGGACAAGATCCTTTCGATAAAACACAGCGTACCCATTCTCAGTTTGATAACGCACAAACAGTACTGGAGCAGACAGAAATAATTTCCTCAGATGTACCTAATAATCTATGTGGAGCGGATGAAAATCGCCAAGCAGCTGAAATTCCCTTGAACGCTTTAAAATTGGTGGGCGTAGTGATTTCTAAAGATAAAGCCTTTGCATTATTGCAAGATCAGGCTTTGCAAGTTTACAGCGTTTTAGAGGGCGTTGATGTGGCTCAAGAGGGCTATATTGTAGAAAAAATCAACCAAAACAATGTTCAATTTATGCGCAAGTTCGGGGAGCAATGTGATAGTAGTGAATGGAAAAAATTAAGTTTTTAAAGGAAGATTATGAAGAAATATTTTTTAAAGTGCGGTTATTTTTTAGTGTGTTTTTGTTTGCCATTAATCGTTTTTGCTAATCCTAAAACAGATAACGAACGTTTTTTTATTCGTTTATCGCAAGCACCTTTAGCCCAAACATTGGAACAATTGGCTTTTCAACAAGATGTGAATTTAGTGATGGATGAAGCATTAGAAAGTAATATTTCATTGAGATTAGATAATATTGATATGCCACGTTTACTACAAATAATCGCTAAAAGTAAGAAGCTTACTTTGAATAAAGATGAGGGTATTTACTATCTGAATGGAGGGCAATCAGGCAAAGGTCAAGTTGCAGGAAATCTTACTACAAATGAACCGCACTTAGTGAGTCATACGGTTAAACTCCATTTTGCTAAAGCCTCTGAATTAATGAAGTCCTTAACCACAGGGAGCGGTTCTTTGCTTTCTCCTACAGGGAGCATTACCTTTGATGAACGTAGTAATTTGCTGGTTATTCAGGATGATCCTCGTTCTGTACAAAATATCAAAAAACTAATTTCTGAAATGGATAAACCTATTGAGCAGATTGCTATTGAAGCGCGTATTGTGACGATAACAGATGAGAGTTTGAAAGAACTTGGCGTTCGGTGGGGGATTTTTAATCCAACGGAAAATGCAAGACGAGTTGCGGGCAGTCTTGCAGGCAATAGCTTTGAAAATATTGCGGATAATCTTAATGTAAATTTTGCGACAACGACGACACCTGCTGGCTCGATAGCATTACAAGTCGCCAAAATTAATGGGCGATTGCTCGATTTAGAATTGAGCGCGTTAGAGCGTGAAAATAATGTAGAAATTATCGCAAGCCCTCGCTTACTAACCACGAATAAGAAAAGTGCAAGCATTAAACAGGGGACAGAAATTCCTTATATTGTGAGCAATACTCGTAACGATACGCAATCTGTGGAATTTCGCGAGGCGGTGCTTGGTTTGGAAGTCACACCACATATTTCTAAAGATAACAATATCTTGCTTGATTTATTAGTGAGCCAAAATTCTCCCGGTTCTCGTGTCGCTTACGGACAAAACGAGGTGGTTTCTATTGATAAGCAAGAAATTAATACTCAGGTTTTTGCCAAAGATGGGGAAACCATTGTACTTGGCGGTGTATTCCACGACACAATCACGAAAAGCGAAGATAAAGTGCCATTACTTGGCGATATACCCGTTATTAAACGATTATTCAGCAAAGAAAGCGAACGACATCAAAAACGTGAGTTAGTGATTTTTGTCACTCCGCATATTTTAAAAGCAGGAGAAACGTTAGAGGCGTTGAAACAAAAAAGTGCGGGAAAAAAATAACTTTTTTAGACGATGAATTTTTTTAATTTTCGCTGTATCCACTGTCGTGGCAATCTTCATATTGCAAAAAATGGGCTATGTTCAGGTTGCCAAAAACAAATTAAATCTTTTCCTTATTGCGGTCATTGTGGTGCGGAATTGCAATATTATGCGCAGCGTTGTGGGAATTGTCTTAAACAAGAACCAAGTTGGGATAAGATGGTCATTATTGGGCATTATATTGAACCTCTTTCGATATTGATTCACCGTTTTAAATTTCAAAATCAATTTTGGATTGACCGCACTTTAGCTCGGCTTTTATATCTTGCGGTGCGTGATGCTAAACGAACGCATCAACTTAAATTGCCAGAGGCAATCCTTCCTGTGCCTTTATATCATTTTCGTCAGTGGCGACGGGGTTATAATCAGGCAGATTTATTATCTCGGCAATTAAGTCGTTGGCTGGATATTCCTAATTTGAACAATATCGTAAAGCGTGTGAAACACACCCATGCTCAACGTGGTTTGAGTGCAAAAGATCGTCGTCAGAATTTAAAAAATGCCTTTTCTCTTGCTGTTTCGAAAAATGAATTTCCTTATCGTCGTGTTGCGTTGGTGGATGATGTGATTACTACTGGTTCTACACTCAATGAAATCTCAAAATTGTTGCGAAAATTAGGTGTGGAGGAGATCCAAGTGTGGGGGCTGGCACGAGCTTAATATAAAGCACTGGAAAAAAAAGCGCGATAAGCGTATTATTCCCGATACTTTCTCTCAAGTATTTAGGACATAATTATGGAACAAGCAACCCAGCAAATCGCTATTTCTGATGCCGCACAAGCGCATTTTCGAAAACTTTTAGACACGCAAGAAGAAGGAACGAATATTCGTATTTTCGTGGTTAATCCAGGTACGCCTAATGCGGAATGTGGCGTATCTTATTGCCCCCCGAATGCCGTGGAAGAAAGCGATATTGAAATGAAATATAATACTTTTTCTGCATTTATTGATGAAGTGAGTTTGCCTTTCTTAGAAGAAGCAGAAATTGATTATGTTACCGAAGAGCTTGGTGCGCAACTGACCTTAAAAGCACCGAATGCCAAAATGCGTAAGGTGGCTGATGATGCGCCATTGATTGAACGTGTTGAATATGTAATTCAAACTCAAATTAACCCACAGCTTGCAAATCACGGTGGACGTATAACCTTAATTGAAATTACTGAAGATGGTTACGCAGTTTTACAATTTGGTGGTGGCTGTAACGGTTGTTCAATGGTGGATGTTACGTTAAAAGATGGCGTAGAAAAACAACTTGTTAGCTTATTCCCGAATGAATTAAAAGGTGCAAAAGATATAACTGAGCATCAACGTGGCGAACATTCTTATTATTAGTGAGTTATAAAAGAAGATTTATAATGACCGCACTTTTGAAAGTGCGGTTATTTTTATGGAGAAAAAATGAAAATACTTCAACAAGATGATTTTGGTTATTGGTTGCTTACACAAGGTTCTAATCTGTATTTAGTGAATAATGAATTGCCTTTTGGTATCGCTAAAGATATTGATTTGGAAGGATTACAGGCAATGCAAATTGGAGAATGGAAAAATCATCCGTTGTGGCTTGTGGCTGAGCAAGAAAGTGATGAACGAGAATATGTGAGTTTGCGTAACTTGCTTTCACTGCCAGAGGATGAATTCCATATATTAAGCCGAGGTGTGGAAATTAATCATTTTCTGAAAACCCATAAATTTTGTGGAAAGTGCGGTCATAAAACACAACAAACTCAAGATGAACTTGCTGTGCAATGTACTCACTGTGGGTATCGAACTTATCCTGTGATTTGCCCATCAATTATTGTTGCGGTTCGTCGTGGTCACGAAATTCTATTGGCAAATCATAAGCGACATTATAGTCCCAACGGAGGAATATACACGACGCTTGCAGGTTTTGTCGAAGTAGGGGAAACATTTGAACAAGCGGTGCAGAGAGAGGTTTTTGAAGAAACAGGGATTTCAATAAAAAATCTTCGTTATTTTGGTAGCCAGCCTTGGGCATTTCCAAACTCTCAAATGGTCGGTTTTCTGGCTGATTATGAAAGCGGAGAAATAACATTGCAGGAAAGTGAAATTTATGACGCACAATGGTTTTCTTATGATCAACCCTTGCCAGAATTACCGCCAACAGGTACTATCGCTCGTAAATTAATTCATGTGACGCTTGAACTTTGTAAAGCGGAACATAAATGCGATTAATAAATATTCCAACTCTTATGAATTAAGGAAATAAGATGCGAAATCCGATTCATAAACGCTTAGAAAACTTAGAAAGTTGGCAACATCTTACTTTTATGGCTGCTTTATGTGAACGTATGGCACCAAATTTTAAATTGTTCTGTCAAATGAACGAGCTTAGCGTTGAAGCTAAAACGTATCAAAATATTCTCAATTTGGTGTGGGAATATTTAACAATTAAAGATGTCAAAATCAACTTTGAAAATCAGTTGGAGAAATTAGAAAGCATTATTCCTGATGTGAATGATTACGAGAGTTTTGGGGTTGTGCCAGCGTTAGATGCCTGTCAGGCCTTAGCTGAAATTTTACACGCTATTATCGCGGGTGAAACATTAGAAAGAGCGGTGGAAATGAGCTTAATTTCTTTAGGAACGGTAACAAGTTTATTGGAAACGAAAACGGGGCGAGATTGGTCAGAAAGTGAGCTAAAAGAAAATGAAGACATTCAAGCAGAACTTGATGTGCAATGGCAAGTTTATCGTTTGCTTAAAGAATGTGAAAAACGTGATATTGAATTAATTTTAGCTTTAAAAAATGAAATTCGGACTGAGGGCATATCTAACATTGGTATAGAATTTCATCAATAACGTGAGATTTGTCACAATTTTTATAAATCATGCTTTTAATTCATCTCAAGTTAGATTATCCTTTGCACAGTTTTTGCGACCAATTCGCAAAGATACTTTTAAAGAATTAAATTTTTTATTTAACAGAAGGTACAAATTTATGAACAAAACAGATTTAATTGATGCAATTGCAAACGCTGCAGAGTTAAACAAAAAACAAGCTAAAGCAGCGTTAGAAGCGACTTTAGATGCGATTACTGCAAGCCTAAAAAAAGGCGAGCCTGTACAATTAATCGGTTTCGGTACATTCAAAGTAAATGAACGTGCTGCACGTACTGGTCGTAACCCACAAACTGGTGCTGAAATCCAAATCGCAGCATCTAAAGTGCCAGCATTTGTATCTGGTAAAGCATTAAAAGATGCAATCAAATAATTGATAACATCAATGAAATGAAGCCCTGTCGATTGCGCAGGGTTTTTTTATTGTGTAAACGCGTGGCAAATGTAAAAACAAACTTAGTAATAGAATAATAAGGAAGACTTATGTGTGGTATTGTCGGCGCAGTAGCGCAACGAGATGTAGCGGAAATCTTAATTAATGGTTTACATCGTTTGGAATATCGTGGTTACGATTCAGCTGGTGTTGCAGTAATCAATAAACAAAATGAATTACAACGTATTCGCTGCTTAGGTAAAGTTAAAGCATTAGATGAGGCCGTATCAGAAAAACCATTGATTGGCGGTACAGGAATTGCACATACTCGCTGGGCAACTCACGGCGAACCATCAGAAACTAATGCGCACCCGCATTCATCAGGTACTTTTGCTGTAGTACATAACGGTATTATTGAAAATCACGAAGAACTTCGCGAATTATTAAAATCTCGTGGTTATGTATTTTTATCGCAAACAGACACTGAAGTGATCGCGCATTTAGTTGAATGGGAAATGCGTAGCACGGATTCCCTTTTAGAGGCTGTGAAAAAAGCAGTAAAACAACTCAAGGGCGCATACGGGATGGTGGTAATGGATAGCCGTCATTCTGAGCATTTAGTTGCGGCTCGTTCTGGTAGTCCACTTGTGATTGGCTTAGGTATCGGTGAAAATTTCTTAGCTTCAGATCAACTTGCGCTTTTAAGTGTTACCCGCCGTTTTATCTTTTTAGAAGAAGGAGATATTGCAGAAATTACACGTCGTACAGTTGATATTTATGATACTCACGGTAACAAGGCTAAACGTGAAATTCACGAGTCTAATCTTGAAAATGACGCGGCAGAGAAAGGCAAATTCCGTCATTTTATGCAGAAAGAAATTTACGAACAGCCAACCGCACTTATCAATACAATGGAAGGGCGTATTAATCATGAAAATGTGATTGTCGATTCAATCGGTAATGGTGCAAAAGGCATTTTAGAAAAAGTTGAGCATATTCAAATTGTTGCTTGTGGAACATCTTATAATGCAGGTATGGTGGCACGTTATTGGTTTGAATCTTTGGCTGGCGTGAGCTGTGATGTTGAAATTGCATCAGAATTTCGTTATCGCAAATTTGTTACCCGTCCAAATAGCTTATTAATTACCCTTTCTCAATCTGGCGAAACAGCAGATACTTTAGCTGCACTTCGTTTAGCGAAAGAAAAGGGCTACATGGCGGCATTAACAATTTGTAATGTTGCTGGCTCTTCGCTAGTACGCGAATCAGATCTTGCATTTATGACTCGTGCTGGTGTTGAAGTTGGGGTCGCATCAACAAAAGCATTTACGACACAGCTCGCTGCATTATTAATGCTGGTAACGGCACTTGGTAAAGTTAAAGGTCATATTTCTGTAGAAAAAGAACGTGAAATTATTAAAGCAATGCAATCCTTACCTGCTGAAATTGAAAAAGCGTTAGCCTTTGATTCAGAAATTGAAGCTTTAGCAGAGGATTTTGCTGAAAAACATCATGCACTTTTCTTAGGTCGTGGAGAATTTTATCCAATTGCGGTAGAGGCCTCTTTGAAATTGAAAGAGATTTCTTATATTCACGCTGAAGCCTATGCGGCAGGAGAATTGAAACACGGGCCATTAGCGTTAATTGATGCTGATATGCCAGTGATTGTCGTTGCACCAAATAATGAATTATTAGAGAAAGTAAAATCGAACATTGAGGAAGTGCGTGCTCGTGGCGGTCAATTATACGTATTTGCCGATAAAGAAGCGGGCTTTACGCCAAGTGAAGGAATGAAAATCATCACGATGCCAAAAGTCAATGATATTGTTGCACCAATTTTTTATACCATTCCAATGCAATTGCTTTCTTATTATGTGGCTTTAATTAAAGGTACTGACGTAGATCAACCTCGTAACTTAGCAAAATCAGTTACCGTAGAATAAAGTGCGGTTGATTTTAATGTAATAAAAAATACGGTGAAATTTCACCGTATTTTTTTAGTTAAATAATCTTCTTTGTTTCCGTGTTTTAATCACTTGTGCGATTAACAATAATGTAAGAATAACCACATATAGTGAAAAAATAACCACCAGCCATTGCACCATCGTTAAACCAAATAATGACCATTGGCTTTCATTACAAGAGCCAGTCGGGTTAAATATAAATGGAAACCATTGATGAAATGGTAAAGTCTCGGGAAAGTTTGGAATAAACTCACATTGTTTCCAAGGGGCTGGATTTATTTGCAAATCAAGATGACGAAATGAAATCAATAAGCCCTTAATACTACTGAATAAGCCTAAAACCAAGGCGATTAATCGAAGGATGAAAACGCGAGGTTGAAGTAAAGCGATAATGCCCGCTACAAATAAGCCAATCATTGCTAAACGTTCATAAACACAAAGCACACAAGGTTGTAAGCCCATTCCATATTGGAAGTAAAGTGCGGTAGATTCTAAGGCTAAACTTGAAAAAGCCAATAAAAACCACACAAAACGTTTTTCAGAAAATTGTTTTAATAGCGCAAGCATTTTTTCTCCTTAAATTGGCAAAATTAAACCTAAACTTGCTAACCAAATTGTGGCAGCTGGTAAAATAAATTCAATAGCCAGTAAACCAATGATTGAAAGTACAATCGTGTAAGGTAAAGCCATATAAACCATTCTGCCATAAGAAAGGCGAATTAATGGCGAAAGTGATGAAGTCAATAAGAATAAGAAAGCAGCTTGTCCATTTGGTGTTGCAACTGACGGTAAGTTTGTACCTGTATTAATGGCAACAGAAAGCAATTCAAATTGATGCGGTGCAATTACTCCATTAGTCAGTGCAGCTTTAGCTTCATTAATATAAACCGTTGCAACAAATACATTATCAGAAATAGAAGAAAGCAAGCCATTAAACACATAGAATAAAGCAAGTTGCGTATTTTCTTCCGCAGAAAGAACGAAGTGAATAATTGGTGAAAAAAGTTTTTGATCAATAATTACTGCAACAACAGAAAAGAATACAACGAGCAATGCAGTAAAGGGTAAAGATTCCTGAAAGGCTTTACCAATAGTATGTTCATCCGTCACACCAGTGAAGGAAGTAGCAAAAATGATGATACTTAAACCAATTAAACCGACTGCGGCAAGATGGAATGCTAATCCAAGAATTAACCAAATTGCGATTAACGCTTGCATACCTAATTTAATTTTATCTTGTTTAGACATTTTTTCTGAATTAGTGCGGTCTAAATCTGATAAGATTTTCCACACTTCGTCTGGTAATTTCTCGCCATAACCAAATAATTTGAATTTTTCGACTAAGAAACAAGTGAGTAATCCGCAGATAAATACAGGAATAGTCACGGGTGCCATACGTAAGAAAAATTCCATAAAGTTCCATTTTGCTTGTTCTGCAATAATTAAGTTTTGCGGTTCTCCAACAACGGTCATTACACCACCAAGTGCAGTCCCTACCCCTGCGTGCATCATTAAACTACGTAAGAATGCACGGAATTTTTCTAAGATTTCGTGCTGTTGTTCAATAATTTTTCTATCGTCTGAAATATCAACCGCATCAATTAAATTATTGCCTGATGCAACTTTGTGATACACACCATAAAATCCCATTGCGACACTAATGATAACAGCTACAACCGTTAAAGCATCGAGAAAAGCCGATAAAAAAGCAGCACTAAAACAAAAGGCAATAGAAAGTGCAATTTTAGAACGAATTTTGACAAGTAATTTAGTAAATACATAAAGCAGTAATTGTTTCATAAAGAAAATACCTGCCACCATAAACATCAGTAACAAGATCACTTCAAAGTTTGCCATAATTTCTGCTTTGACGTGTTTGGCATTTGTCATTCCGATAATAATAGCTTCAATTGCTAATAGACCACCCGGTTGAAGCGGATAGCATTTTAATGCCATTGCCAATGTGAAAATAAATTCTGCAACGAGTAACCAACCCGCAATAAAAGGACTGATAAAAAAGAAAACAATTGGATTTATAATAAGAAAAACCACAATGGCAAGTTTGTACCAGTCTGGACTTGCCCCAAGAAAGTTTTTCATAAAAGCCTGAGTATTTGTCATAGTGAACTCCATTATTTTTATCACCTGAACATTGTAATATATCCCCCTTTAAAGGATAATAAAAACCAAGTAATTTTTTTATAAAATTGCATTTTTTTTGATTTTTATCTGATTTTTAATTGTAATGCAAAACAATAACGATATTTTAAAAGCCCAAAGTCCAGCTGCTTTAGCAGAGGAATATATTGTAAAAAGCATTTGGCAAGATGTTTTTCCTGCGGGCAGTAATTTACCATCAGAACGTGATTTAGCCGATAAGATTGGTGTAACTCGCACTACCTTACGTGAAGTTTTACAACGTTTGGCTCGTGATGGTTGGCTAACAATTCAGCACGGCAAACCCACTAAAGTAAATAATATTTGGGATGCTGCTGGGCCGAATATTATTGAAACCCTAATTGCTTTAGATATGCAATCCGCGCCCTTAATTATTGATAATATGCTGTCTTTACGTAGTAAAATGTCGGAATCTTACATTTATGAAGCCGTAAAGAATTCTCCTCAAAAATCTGCCGCACTTTTTGCTGAATTAGAACAATTACAAAACACGGCACAAGATTACACAGAATTTGATTACCAATTATTTCGTCAATTCACTGTTGTTGCCAACAAACCCTTTTATCGTTTAATTTTCAATAGTTTAAAAGGCGTTTATCAGCGAATAGGATTATTATTTTTTAAAGAAAAAACACACCGTGAATTAACAAAGCAATTTTACTTAGAAATGCAACAAATTTGTCTTGAGGGAAATGCCGATGCAGTAGTGGATTGCATCCGAAAAAATAATTTGCGTTCTTCGACCTATTGGAAAGCTATTCTTGAACGATTGCCACAAAATTTATCAGATTAATACTGAAAGCGAATTTAAGGAAAAACATAAAATTTCCTATTACAAAATCATTTTCACCAATTTATCCGCTTTAATCCGTGCAAATTTTTTCAATAATTTTTGCACTGGTTCGGGGTATTGATTCAATTCTTCTAATTCAGTGTAATGTTTTAATACTTTTGTATGTTGGCGAATTTGGTTTTGCTCTTTTTCCACTTGGGCTAAAAGTTGTTGTTGTGGGTCGTAAATTAATAAGCCATTTTCTGCATCCAAACGCCACGCTCGAGGGTTAAGATTATTGCCCGTAAGTAAAATATAACGATCATCTACCCACACACCTTTTAAGTGGTAAGTATTATCGCCATCACGCCATAAACGCACCACAAGCTGACCTCTTTCAATTTGAGTCTCAAATTTTTCGCAGAAACGGCGAAGATTACTTTCATAAAGATAAGGTAACGCCCCTGCCATTTTAAATGGTTGTTCTGGTGGAATATAAAAATCGTTTGCGACTTTATCGCCAACAATAATTTCTACTTGTTTACCATTTTCCAACAACGTTGCTATTTTATGTTGCAATGTGCGTGGGAAATTAAAGTATGGCGTACAAATCACCAATTTTTCTTGCACTTGCAAGAATAAATCTTCAATCACTTGATTTAATTCGTTGCCCGATGCGCCTAAGCCAAACAATGGCGATACGCTTAAAACATTTGGTAATTTCACCACACTTTTTAATGAATATTTTCCATTTTGAGCAAGGTCTTTGCGATAAATGCGAATATTGCCGCGGATCTCTTTAGTTCTAGGGCGGTTGGTCACATCAAGTGGATAAACGGCACTGAAATCTAACAAGTAATCATTGATGAAATTTACCATCGAATCAGCTAATTCGGTATGAGTGATTTTTTGATAGCGGTCATAACGATATTTTTCAAGTTGATGAAGATAGACATTATTAATGCTTGCACCGCTATACAGCACCGTATCATCAAATACAAAGCCTTTAACGTGCAATACACCAAAAACTTCGCGCGTGTTAATTGGCACGCCAAAGAACATATTTGGGTCATCTGGTAACTGATAAGTTTGGCGTTGCTCGCAATACCAATCTGCATTGGTGGCAGATTTCTCCGCACCTAATAAATTGCGTTGTGCGCGATGCCAATCTATGAGAATTTTTACATCCAAGTGTGGATTTTCTTGCTTCACGCGATAAATTTCATCGAGGATTTCCTGTCCCGCTTCATCTTTTTGCCAATAAAGTGCGGTGACATAAATACGTTTTTTTGCGTTTCTGATTAATTCAATAATTTGAGTTTTAAATTCAGCCGGGCTACCCAAAAATTCAATTTGCTCGGCTTGCAAGGCAAGGAATGGCAAATTATTTAAATTTTGTTCATCTCGTTTGGTTTTATTGATTAACATAATCCATCTCGTGATTAAAGACTAGTGCGTTAGTTTACAATATTTCACGTGCTTATTAATAGAAAAAAGGCTTTTTTTCGTTATAATGCTCACAAATTTTAGCATTTTTCGGCTAAAAAACAGCCATTTTTATTCAGGAAAATCCTATGAACGACAAACGCAAACCCTCTTTTCAACCCACCGGCAGAACCTTTCAAGAACGCTCAGTGGGGGAAAAGTATCGAGAAAAACCAAGCCAAAATCGACCGCACTTTAATGATAAATTTAATGGAAATAGAAACGAAAAATCTCGTTTTTCTCGTGATAAACAAGAAGTGAGAGAAACTAGAATTACGCAACTTTCTTTATCTCGTGCGCCATCAAATAAAAATGTAGAAAAACCTAAGGTTCAAGTGACAATAAAAACGACGGGCACGATTTATAAAACAAAAGAAAAGAAAACGGGTGCACTTTCTCCTCGTGCGCCTGAAAAAATTAAGAAAAACCGTGCGGAAGAAATGAAGGTTTACGGTGAAAATGCCTGTTTAGCTTTATTTGCAGAACGCCCTGAAAGTATCGTTCGATTGTGGGCAACCGTACAAATGTCACACAAAATTGGCGAAGTATTGAGTTATTTAGCTGAAAACAAGAAGGCTTATCATATTGTAGATAGTGAAGAATTAGCTCGCGTGAGCGGAACAGAACATCATGGCGGCATTTGCTTATTGGTGAAGAAACCGCGTGCTTTTACGTTGCAAGGATATTTGGATATTCCTCGTAACGAGGATTGTTTAGTGCTATTGGACAATGTGAATAATGCACAAAATATTGGTGGCGTATTGCGTACTTGTGCTTATTTTGGCGTGAAAAATATTGTTGCCGATAATGTGGAAAATCTGTATTCGGCAGCCTCAATGCGTGTAGCCGAAGGCGGTACGGAATACATTCGTGTGCTAGAAACAGATTATATTGATTCGGCTTTGATGCAATTGTGTGAATCAGGCTATCAAATTATTCACGTATCGCACAATAAACAAGGCGAACCGTTGGATAAAGTGCGGTTAAAAAATAAAGTGGTTTTTGTGCTAAGTGAAAGTTTTACGGAAAGTTTGGCGACGCCAGAAGACACGCAAGTGCGTTTAACGCTCGCAAGCCCAATTAAATCAGGCCTAAACATTGCGGTGAATGCGGGTGTGTTGTTAGCGAAGTGGTATTTTAGATAAGTCTTCGTTTTATCGTGAGTAAACATACTCACGATAAATTATTTTATAGCTTTTTGTTGAGCGTTTAAGTAAAATTCGCATCTTCTTTTTTATAAGAAGCCATGAAATTTTTTAAACAAATATAACAAAAAGGAATTAACTTATGATGTACAATCTGCCAGCCATAATTTAGCAAAACACAGCAAAAATCAACCGCACTTTAGTGCGAAAATTTCTCTTATTTTCCTTTCTCTTTTTTCTGTTTTAAGTGTGCCTGCGTGGGAGGATAATGTTACTCTCACACAAGAAGAATACAACACATTGATTAATCGAATTACCAATTAGAACAAAAATTTGGCACAAATGGTGCTGGTGGTACAGCTATTGGGAACAACGCACAAGCAGGTTATGTGGGTACTGCAGTGGGATATAATGCGAAAGCTACAGGCAATCTATCTACCACTATAGGTGTAAATTCTGAAGCAAGTGATAGTGATGCAACTGCGATAGGTTTAGGTTCAAAAGCGACAAAAGTTGATGAAATTGATCGTCGAGGTCGTCGTGGAGCAGCCATTGCTGGTGCGATGGGGCTATTGCCGCAACCTCGTACTAATGGTAAATCTACCATCAGTACGGCGGCTATACATTATCGCGGCGAACAAGCCTTAGCTGTTGGATACTCCCACGTGACGGATAATGGTAAACACATTATCAAACTCAGCGGAGCATCTAATATGTCTGGTAAGAAAGATGTTATGCTTGGTGCTGCTTATGGTTATGAATGGTAATTAAGCGTTTTTTATCAGTGAAATAGAAATATTCTCTATAGAAGCTCAAACTCAATCTGACAGATCTTTTTAAGTTAAAATATCTGTCAGATTAATTTGAGCCTAAATTTTGATCAAAATCATTCTCCATTAAATAATATTGTCAATCATCATTTTTCCACAGTATATATTTCATTGATAAGTTCAATGATGTTCAAGAAATGAACGATAAACAATCAATATTTTCAGTCATTTTATATAACAGTAAATATTGAGGATGGTTCGCCTTTCCCAATGAAGCAATTTATGGTATTTTACGCAAAATTTTTAACTTAAATTAATAAGGAAAACACAATGGAAGCACAAAGCCCAATCTCCACGCTATTTATTTTCGTGATCTTCGGTTTAATTTTTTACTTTATGATTTATCGCCCACAAGCTAAACGCAATAAAGAACATAAAAAATTGATGTCTGAGCTTGCAAAGGGTACTGAAGTTTTAACTGCTGGTGGTTTAATCGGCAAAATTACTAAAGTAACCGAAGGTAGTGATAGCATCGTGATTGCGTTAAACGACACGACAGAAATTACGATTAATCGTAACTACATTGTGAGCGTTCTTCCTAAAGGTTCATTAAAATCACTTTAAGAGTAACGTTAAATTATTTTCCAGAGCCACGTATTGTGGCTCTGTGCGTTAGAAAAGAAAAGGAAAACTATGTTAAACCGTTATCCATTATGGAAGAATTTGATGGTAATTTTTATTGTAGCCATCGGGATTTTATATTCTCTTCCAAATATTTATGGTGAAGATCCTGCGGTTCAAATTTCTGGTACGCGCGGTCAAGAAGCGAATACTAGCGTGCTTGGACAAGTTCAAGATGTGCTTAAAACCAATAATCTTCCAACCAAATCTGTCGTACTTGAGAACGGCTCAATTTTGGCTCGTTTCACTAATACCGATGATCAACTCCTCGCTAAAGATAAAATTGCTGAACGTCTTGGCAATAATTACACCACTGCATTAAATCTTGCTCCTGCGACTCCAGCTTGGTTAAGTATGTTTGGTGCTAACCCAATGAAATGGGGATTGGATTTACGCGGTGGGGTTCGTTTTTTGATGGAAGTGGATATGAATGCAGCACTTGTAAAACGCCAAGAGCAGTTACAAGACAGTTTGCGTGGCGAACTTCGTAAAGAAAAAATTCAATATACTGCTATTAAAAATACTGAGCATTTTGGTACGTTGATAACCTTAGCTAATGTAAGCCAGCGTGCTAAAGCTGAGCGAATTATTCGCCAATTGCATCCAACATTAGACATTACTGAGCCTGATGCTGATAGTATTAATTTAGGGCTATCTACTGCAGCATTAAATGAAGCACGCGACTTAGCCATTGAGCAAAATTTAACGATTTTACGTAAACGTGTTGCTGAATTAGGGGTTGTAGAAGCAGTAATTCAACGTCAAGGTGCGGAGCGTATTGTGATTGAATTACCAGGTGTTCAAGACACTGCACGTGCAAAAGAAATTTTAGGGGCAACGGCAACACTTGAGTTTCGTATCGTAAATCAAAATGTTACAGCCGATGCTATTTCTCGTAATATGTTACCAGCTGATTCGGAAGTTAAATATGATCGCCAAGGTCATCCTGTTGCATTATTTAAACGTGCCGTATTAGGTGGGGAGCATATTATTAATTCAAGCTCTGGTTTAGATCAGCATTCAAGCACGCCGCAAGTGAGCGTAACCTTGGATAGTGAAGGTGGCGAGATTATGTCTCAGACCACTAAAAAATATTACAAAAAACCAATGGCAACGCTTTATGTTGAATATAAAGATAACGGTAAAAAAGATGAAAATGGTAAAACCATTTTAGAAAAGCATGAAGAAGTGATTAATGTTGCAACAATTCAAGGACGTTTTGGTTCTAATTTCCAAATTACTGGTGTTGATAGTATTGCTGAAGCACATAATCTTTCTACCTTGTTGAAATCTGGCGCATTAATTGCACCAATTCAAATTGTTGAAGAACGCACAATTGGTCCATCATTAGGTGCGCAAAACGTAGAGCAAGGGATTAATGCGAGTCTTTGGGGATTAGTTGCGGTTATTGCCTTTATGTTGTTTTACTACAAAATGTTTGGTGTGATTGCAAGTTTTGCACTTGTTATTAATATCGTATTACTTGTGGGCTTGATGTCTATTTTACCAGGCGCGACGCTTTCAATGCCGGGTATTGCGGGTATCGTTTTAACTTTAGGTATGTCAGTAGATGCGAACGTATTGATTTTTGAACGTATTAAAGAAGAAATTCGTAATGGTCGTTCAATTCAGCAAGCGATTAATGAAGGTTATAACGGCGCATTTACTTCTATTTTTGATGCAAACTTAACCACAATCTTAACCGCAATTATTCTATACGCGGTTGGAACAGGCCCAATTCAAGGCTTTGCGATTACGCTTTCACTTGGTGTTGCGATTTCTATGTTTACCGCGATTACAGGAACTCGCGCATTAGTTAATGCCCTTTACGGCGGCAAACAACTTAAAAAATTATTAATTTAGGTGGGAAATGATGAAACTTTTTACAAAAGATAAAGACGGACATTTTATCCGTGAAATCAATGGGATAAAGCTCCCGTTCCCATTGACTGAATTTATGAAAGTGCGTAAATTGGGTTATATATTATCCGCACTTTTAATGGTAATTTCTCTATTTTTTATTATTACTAAAGGATTTAACTGGGGCTTGGATTTTACTGGCGGGGTGGTATTTGATACTCACTTCTCGCAATCTGCTAACCTTGAACAAATCCGTAGTAAACTTCACGAAAATGGAATTGAAAGCCCAATTGTACAAACCACAGGCTCGGTTCAGGATGTGATGATTCGTTTACCTGCGAGTAATAATGATTCTGCCATTGGCGAACACGTCAAAAGTATGCTACAGAATGTAGATAAAGACATTCAAATTCGCAGTATTGAGTTCGTTGGCCCAAACGTTGGCGAAGAATTAGCACAAGGTGCGGTGTATGCGACTTTAGCGACATTAGCAATGGTGCTTATTTATGTGGGGTCTCGTTTTGAATGGCGTTTAGGTTTTGGTGGTATAGCTTCTCTTGCCCACGACGTAATTATTACGCTAGGGGTATTCTCTGCATTACAAATTGAAATTGATCTCACTTTTGTCGCAGCGATTTTATCTGTGGTGGGTTACTCCATCAACGATAGTATTGTGGTTTTTGACCGAGTTCGTGAAAATTTCCGAAAAATTAGACGATTGGATACGATTGATATTATTGATATTTCTTTAACGCAAACTTTATCAAGAACTATCATTACTTCGGTTACCACATTAGTTGTTGTGATCGCATTGTTCTTCTTTGGCGGTCCTTCCATCCATAACTTTTCACTCGCTTTACTTGTAGGTATTGGATTTGGTACTTATTCTTCAATTTTTGTTGCCATCGCCATTGCATACGATGTTGGTTTACGTCGTGAGCATATGATCCCACCTAAAGTAGATAAAGAAATTGATGAATTACCTTAGTTAATTTACGTTTAGAATAAATTAAAAAAATAGTTAATCGAAAATTTACGATTAACTATTTTTTATTTATATAAACCTCTAATTAAACAAAGTACTTAAAATTCAAAGATCATTTAATCTTGCGGTAAGGCATTTATTACGGCCTTTACTAAAGTGGCTAAAGGAATTGCAAAGAATACACCCCAAAATCCCCATAAACCGCCAAAAATTAATACTGAAATGATAATAATTAATGGATGTAAATTCACGGCTTCAGAAAATAAATAAGGTACAAGGAGATTTCCATCTAAAAGTTGGCTTACAGCAAAAGCAATAATGATATACCAAAATGTTGGGCTGATTCCAAACTGGAATAAAGCAACCAATGCAACAGGAATAGTGACAATAACTGCGCCAATATAAGGGACTAGAACTGAAAGGCCCACCGCAAAAGCCAATAAAAGCGGATAATTTAGCCCGAAAATTAAGAAAATAATATAAGTGATTAAAGTGACAATCAGTATTTCTAATAATTTTCCGTGAATGTAATTAGAAATTTGTTGTTGCATTTCTTTCCACACTTTAAATGCGAGATTTCTATTTTTTGGTAAAAAACGGCTCGCGCCTTGTAAAAGTTCTGATTTATCTTTCAGCATAAAAAACATCATTAATGGTACTAAAAAAGCATAAATTCCTAAGGAAACCAAGTTCATGATAGATGTTAAAGAAAGTTTAACTGCTGATTCTCCAAAGCCAAGGATTTTTTCTCGCACAGAATTGAAAATAGAATCTACCATTGAATAATCAATAAGTTCAGGATAATTTTCGGGTAAATTGAGTAGCCATTCATTAGATTTATTAAACATAGCGGGCAAATCACTTAATAAGGAAATAGTTTGATTCCATAACATTGGCACCAACACCAAAAAGAAAATTGCTGCTAGACCAATAAAACTACCGAAAATAAGAATTGTCGCTAACATTCTTGGACATTTTAAATATTGATTTAAAAAATTGATCGGCATTTCTAGTAAATAAGATAGTACTAGAGCAATTAACAAAGGCGCGATTAAATCTCCAAAAAAATAAATGGAGATAAAGCCAAATAATAATATTGCTAATAGTCCCATCGCTTGTGGATCGCTTAAACGGCGTGAGTACCAGCTTTTTAACATTTCTAGCATAATTTCTTTTCCTATAAGTATTTTTCGCCATTATAAGTTAAAATTTACAGTGTTTATAGCTACTAAGAGGAAATCCTATGTCTGTCGTTATTTATCACAACCCACATTGCTCAAAAAGCCGTGAAACGCTAGCATTATTAGAAAATCAAGGTATTCAGCCAATAATTGAACTGTATTTACAAAAGCAATATTCCATTGATGAATTAAAAAGTATTGCTCAAAAATTAGGAATTGATGATGTGCGTCAAATGATGCGAACGAAAGATGAACTATATAAAAGCTTAAATTTAGACAATTTAGAGCTCTCTCAAGCTGAATTATTAAAAGCCATGAGTGAACATTCAGCACTTATTGAACGCCCAATTGTTATAAATGGCGATAAAGCTAAAATCGGGCGTCCGCCAGAAACTGTACTTGAGATTTTGTAATTTAAACGTTTGCACGTATAATGTCTTTGCTGTGGAAATCCTTCCGCGGCTTTTTTAAGGAAAAATTATGGCAAAAAAACAAAAAAGTGCGGTTGAAAATGAAACCGTTTATCAGCATACTCGAGGTGTGATAAAAGATAATGCAGTGATGGCATTGCTAGGCGATAAATTATTTCGTCAGCGTGTTGAGAAAAAACGTAAAGGGAAAGGCAGTTACCAACGTAAAACGAAATACGCAGGGAAAATGTTTGAAAAGCCCGATTATAAATTTTTTGATTACAGAAACTTTATAATCGGGTTTTTCTTAGGTTAAAAATAATAAGGAGCAAAATATGTCAAAACAACCTCAAATTCTACTTAATAATACGTGGAATGTGCGTATTAGTGATCCCGGAGAGGAAGGGGCAAGAAGCCATTTCTTTGAAAGGGTTTATTTAACCCTAACGGCTTATTTTGAAGAAAATAACATACGCTATGAATTTGTGCGTAAAGTGGAGGATCAAATAAAAATTCAACGTTCTTTTACAGAGTTAAATGAATTGTTCAAATTTTTAGGGGATTACTTTGATTCTGTCTCAATTGGTCTATTAGGTGTGAAAATCGGAAAATTAGGGATAAAATCAGAATAAAATATTGATTAATCTATAAAATATAACACTATATTTTACGATTATTGTAAAACAAAAATCGCACTTTAATGATATAAATTATATAAAAAGTGCGGTTATTTTTTTCTTTATTTTGATAAAAAATAGATTAATTAACAACAAATTTCTTGTACGACAAATTGTAATGAATGTCTCGAAAATTGTTTTTGTTTGCGGTGTTTTAAACGTCTTAAACGTAGATTTCGTGATAAAGAACTTTGTTGTAAATTAGCTTTCTTTTTAAGAAAAGTTTTGCGTTTTACCATTTTATTAATCCTTATTTTCTTTTATTTCTTCTAAATTTTTAACCGCACTTTCGTTGCTGGCATTATCATTTGTTGTTTGATTTTCTTGGACTCGATGATAATTCACTATGCTATTCATATAGCGGCGAATATTTTCTACATATTGATAGGCTTCATAGCCCCTAGCATAGCCGTATTTAAGTTGGGAATAATAGCGTTTTTCGGCTAATAAAGGCAGATTTTTTTTCACATCGAGCCAATTATCTGGATTTCCTCCAAGATTTTGAGTTAAATGGCGAGCATCAATTAAGTGACCGAGTCCTATATTATAGGCAACTAAGGCAAACCAAATTTTTTCTTCCTTTTCAATGCTTTCAGGAAGCTGGCTAATCAACCAGTGTAAATATTCCGAACCTGCTTTAATACTTTGTTCAGGATTTGTTCTATCACTGATTTTCATATGTTGTGCGGTATTTTTGGTGAGCATCATTATGCCACGTACGCCAGTTGGCGATGTTGCGTCAGGATCCCAATGGGATTCTTGATAAGCCACTGCTGCGAGTAACCGCCAATCTAATTCTCCCTGATATTTTTCAAAAAGCGGTGAATATTGTGGCAGTGTATTTTCAATCGCGTTCATATAAGAACGCATATCCACGTAATCAAATTGTGAAATATGTCCTAAATATTTTTCTTTTAAATTATCTAAAAGCCCCGTTTCTTCGGCATTATTCATAAAATTGAGTAAAGCCGTTTGCAGATCGTGGTAGGATTTATTGGGTAAATACCAGTGAACGTTTGCTTCATCAGTAATATCAAAGGCAATGGCTAATTCTGGTTTTATTTGTTGCATTGCAGCAATATCAATAGAATTTGCAATAACGTAAGGAATTTTGCCTTCAGCCAGTTGTAGTAATAGTTCTTCTTGAGTGAGTGCTTGATTTTTTTTCCAAGTTAATTGTGGATATTGTTTTTGTAATTCTTTTAACGTTTCTTCTAATGCTAAATTATTTGAGATATAAATATCTTTCTTTACGTTACCTAAATTTTTAGGACGATTTTCATTTTTTCGATAAGCTAATTGCCATGAAGCAGAATGATATGCTGGGCCTATTTGGAAACGTTCTGCATTTTTAGGATGGTATAAAAGGTGGGCGGCAGCTAAATCAATATTGTGTTTATCAAGTTCATCAAATAACTGCCCTTGATTATCGAAAATTTTCATTTCGAGTTTTACGCCCAAAGCATCAGCAAATGCTTTGGCTAATTCATATTCAAAGCCTCGTTCACCATCTTTATTGGTAAAATAAGAAATCTGGTTATTTATTGTACCTACATAAAGTGCTCCCCTTGATTGAATTGCAGTATAATGATTTTCTTCAGTATGACGTAAAAATTGCCATGGGAATACCATATCAATAGCCCAAAATAATAAAGCTAGAGCAGTAATAATACGTAAAAAAAGACCTTTCAATGATTTTTCCTATATAAAAAAGTTATGGGATTGTAGCCAAAACTTTCACTATAGACAATAAAAAGCCCCTTGAGGTTCAAGGGGCTAAGTGTATGTAAAATATCAGACTATTTATTTTTAGAATGATGATCTACGATCACGGCGTGGTTTGTCGCTAAAAGTGCGGTTACTTTTTTCATTAAATTTACGATTTCCACGATTATCATTGCCGCGTTCACGTCCGCGCTCTCCACGGAAATCGCCACCACGACCTTTACGTTTACCGTTAAAATCATCGCTGCCACGAGAATTATCGGATTTTACTGCACCTAAGAAAGACATTTGCATTTGTTTATTCAATACGCGTGTTTTTCCGAATTGTTGCAATAATTCTTTCGGCATACCTTGTGGCAATTCAACGGTTGTGTAATCATCATAAAGTTTGATATGACCGATATAACGGCTGTTAATATCGCCTTCGTTAGCAATCGCACCAACGATATGACGAACTTCTACACCATCTGCACGACCGACTTCGATACGATATAAATCCATTGGTTGTGGATTTCCGTAGCCTTTACGTTCGCCACGACGTTCAGCTGAACGTGGATTTTCACGGCGATCACCGTGTTCATTACGTTCACGACGACGTTTTTCCATTGGTGGATCTGGTGGAAGAATTAATTTTTGTTTACCTTGTAACAACATTAACATTGCAGCTGCAATATCTTCTTGATCCTGATCGGCTGTGAATAAGTCTTCTAATAAACTACGATATTGTTCTAAATCGTGATGCTCGAGTTGTTTCGTAATTTTTGCAACGAATTTTTTTCGGCGGCATTCTTGTAACACAAGATGATTTGGCAATTCCACTTCATTGATACCTTTTTTCATTAGGTGTTCAATATTACGAAGTAAACGACGCTCACGAGGCTCAACGAATAATAAAGCACGACCAGAACGACCTGCACGACCAGTACGGCCAATTCGATGTACATAAGATTCTGCATCCAGCGGAATGTCGTAGTTCACAACAAGGCTGATACGTTCAATATCAATACCACGTGCAGCCACATCGGTTGCCACAACAATATCTAAACTGCCGTTACGTAAGCGATCAAGTGTTTGCTCGCGGAGTTGTTGTGTCATATCACCATTAAGTGCGGCAGAACGGAAACCATTTTTCTCAAGTAGTTCTGTAATGTCTAAAGTACCGGTTTTGGTGCGAGCAAAGATAATCGCTGCATCAAAATCTTCTACTTCTAAGAAACGAAGAAGGGCTTCATTTTTACGCACGCCGTGCACATACCAGCAACTTTGCTCAATATCTGGGGCATTTTCGTTATTAACCTTGATCTTCACTTCTTTCGGATCATTCATAAAACGCTTCGTGATACGACGGATCGGTTCAGGCATTGTTGCTGAGAATAACGCAGTTTGATGATTTTCTGGTAGTTCAGCCATCACGGTTTCTACATCATCAATGAAACCCATACGTAGCATTTCATCGGCTTCATCTAATACGATAAAACGAAGTTCAGAAAGATTTAATGTGCCGCGGCGAATATGGTCAAGAATACGACCAGGTGTACCTACAACCACTTGCGCGCCTTGTTTTAATGCACGAAGTTGGATGTCATAACGTTGCCCGCCATATAGGGTAACAATGCGGGAGCCATGAGCATATTTAACAAATTGTTCGCACGCATCGGCAACTTGAATAGCAAGTTCGCGTGTAGGCGCCATCACTAACATTTGTGGATGTTTTTCACTTGGATCAATTTGTGCTAATAAAGGCAGTGCAAAAGCAGCGGTTTTACCACTACCCGTTTGTGCCATACCTAGCACATCATTGCCACTGAGCAAATGTGGGATACAAGCTTGTTGAATTGGAGAAGGGGTTTCAAAACCTAAGTCAGAAACAGCTTTTAAGATGAACTCAGGTAAGCCTAAGTCATTAAAAGTAATTTTGTCAGTCATTAAAATACTCGAATATAAATAAGGAAAGCTCAACGGGCTTTCGGGTTTATGTTGCTATTAAAACGTAGTCCTAGGGTAAATATACTCTAGGCTAATTTTAGTGCTGCCCCGTTGGGGGAGAGCAGTTCTCCAAAGGAGAACCGCTTTGCATAACTTAGGGTATACCTACCCTAAGTGCTTATTTTGCCACCGCACTTTTCTCTTCTTTTTCGTCTTCTGTTTGAACTGGTTTTAGTTTCATTAGTTCAAACGCGGCAAAACGATACTCAACAAAGTTATAAACCTGATTTGCCATAGCTAGTTTAAATAAAGCTGCTGCTTCATCTACTAGCCCTACATTGAGTTTTTGTTTTGCTAGATAAAAATAGGTTTCTGTGAGAATTTCAGCATATTGTTGCGAATTTTCAGCAAATCCATTCGCACGTTGTTGTAATTCTTCTACAGAGATGTGTCCTAAGTAATATTGAACGATATGTGTACCCCAGAAGTCCTCTGATAGCCCTTTTGCTCGTTCAACAAGGTTTGTTTGGGCTTCTTGTGGTTTTAATTTTTGTTCGTTCAAATATAGCCATAAGACACGATAGGGATCTTTTGTATCGGCTTGGTAGAACTGTAAGAAATCTTGCTGAGCAAGATGGTAATGCCCTACATAATAAAAATTTAAACCACGATTAAGGTGGGTATAGTCATAACCTGAATCTAATTCAAACACCGTATTGAAAGCATCCAATACACCGTCGTAATCTTCTTCAAGCAACAAATAAAGCCCTAAGTAATTGTACACAGAAGCCATTTTAGGCTGTAATGCAAGAGCTTGAGTAAAATCGTAACGAGCAAGTCCCCATAATCCAAGAGAATCATAGAGTACGCCACGTTCAAAATGTAGCGATGCACGTTCTTCATTACTCATTTTTCCAACCAGTAGTACTTGGCTTAATCGCACGATCATCACTTCTTGTTCAAAGTGAGTATTCGGATTTTGTTCAGCCAACACGACATGATTTTTAGACACAAAACTGCCCCTAGACTGAACACAGCCTGCAAGGAATAAGATCGCACATAAGCTAAATAAATAGACTATAAAATGGCGAGATAAGCGAAAACACCACATTTGCTTTCTTTATGCCTAAAAGTTGGAAAACAACAAAACTTGGCAGCGAGTGCTACCAAGTTTTGATTCGATATTCCAAGATTATTCTTGTTCTTCGGAAGACATTTCTTGGTTAATTTCAGTTTCTTGTTTTGGAGCCAAGTCTTTCATTGTTAAACGAATACGACCTTGACGATCGATTTCAACAACTTTTACGTTTACTTCTTGACCCACTTGGAGGTAATCGCTCACTTTTTCTACACGCTCTTCAGCAATTTGAGAAATATGAACTAAACCTTCTTTATTTCCAACGATTGCGACGAATGCACCAAAATCAGCAAGACGAGTAACTTTACCTTTGTAAATTGCGCCAGCTTCAACTTCTGCAACGATTTCTTCAATGCGTCCCATTACATTTTTCGCAGCATTGCCATCGACTGCGGCAATTTTCACTGTACCATCATCATCAATATCAATAGAAGTGCCAGTTTCTTCAGTTAGTGAGCGGATTGTTGCACCACCTTTACCAATCACATCTTTGATTTTTTTAGGATCAATTTTCATTGTATAGATACGTGGTGCGTAGTCAGAAATATCCTCGCGTGGAGCAGGGATTGCTTGTTCCATTACACCAAGAATGTGCATACGTGCACTTTTCGCTTGGTTTAATGCAATTTGCATAATTTCAGGTGTGATACCTTCAATTTTGATGTCCATTTGAAGCGCAGTGACACCTTCACGTGTACCTGCCACTTTAAAGTCCATATCGCCCAAATGGTCTTCATCGCCTAAAATATCTGAAAGCACCACGAATTTATCTTCTTCTTTCACTAAGCCCATTGCGATTCCTGCAACAGCGGCTTTGATTGGAACACCGGCATCCATTAATGCTAAAGACGCACCACATACAGACGCCATAGAAGAAGAACCGTTAGATTCAGTAATTTCAGATACAACACGCACAACATACGGGAATTCCGCAAGGCTAGGCATAACAGCCGCTACACCACGTTTTGCTAAACGACCGTGACCGATCTCACGACGTTTTGGAGAACCGATCATTCCTGTTTCGCCTACAGAATATGGAGGGAAATTATAATGGAATAAGAAGTGATCTTGGCGTTCGCCTGTTAATTCATCAATGATTTGTGCATCACGTTCAGTACCTAACGTTGCAACAGCTAATGCTTGCGTTTCGCCACGAGTAAAAATTGCAGAACCGTGAGTACGTGGTAATACACCTGTGCAAATATCTAATGCACGAACGGTATCAACGGTACGGCCATCGATACGTGGTTCGCCTGCAATGATACGGCCTCGAACGATTTGGCTTTCAAGTGCGGTGAAAATATCCACGATTTTACCTTCGCTGATCTCTTCATCTTCTGCTGTAATTTGTGCAATCACATCCGCTTTAATCGTATCGATCTGTTCGTAACGTGCTTGTTTTTCAGTAATGCGGTATGCATCGCCTAAACGTGCTTCAGCAATCGCTTTTACTTTGTTGATTAAATCTGTGTTTGGTTGTGGCGCAACCCAATCCCAACGTGGTTTGCCAGCTTCTTTTGCAAATTCTTTGATAGCTTCAATCACAACTTGTTGTTGTTGATGACCGAATACTACCGCCGCTAACATTTGTTCTTCAGTTAAAACGTCGGCTTCAGATTCAACCATTAATACGGCTTTGTCAGTACCTGCAACTACTAAGTCTAAACGGCTTTGTTTTTGTTCAGCCATCGTTGGGTTTAATACGAATTGGTTATCGATAAAACCAACGCGCGCCGCACCGATAGGACCATTGAAAGGCACACCAGATAAGGTTAATGCTGCAGAAGCACCGATCATTGCCACTAAGTCTGGGCTGATTTGTGGGTTTACAGAAACCACAGTTGCCACAACTTGGATTTCGTTGAAGAAACCTTCTGGGAACAATGGACGAATTGGACGGTCTATTAAACGCGCAATTAAAGTTTCGCCTTCAGATGGACGACCTTCACGTTTGAAGAAACCACCAGGGATTTTACCCGCCGCATAAGTACGCTCTTGGTAGTTTACAGTTAATGGGAAGAAGTCTTGACCTTCTTTCACATCTTTTTTAGCCACAACAGTCACGAATACCGTGGTATCGTCCATACTTGCCATCACTGCAGCGGTTGCTTGACGTGCAATTGCGCCAGTTTCTAGGGTTACGGTATGCTGACCGTATTTAAATTGTTTAACAATTGGATTCACAATGTTTTCCTTAAAATTTATATTAAAAACAATGCCTTATTTTCCAGATTGCGACTAGCAAAAGAAATCTTTTGTAAAAATAACCGCACTTTGGTCGTCTAAAAATTTCTTTTGATAGCCGCACGCTAATGTAGAAAATAAAGCCCGTGCATTATACAGAGGTTTTTGTGTGATTGGTAACTTTATTTCATTTAACCGACTTGGTATCATAGGATAACTTTTATCCACTATAAGGAAAATTCTATGATTATTAGCAGCTTAACCAGCCCAAATTTTAAAGTTGGTTTACCAAAAGCGATTGCTGAAGTATGTGATTATTTGAATACGTTAGATTTGAATGCGTTAGAAAATGGTCGCCATGATATTAACGATCAAATTTATATGAACGTAATGGAACCAGAAACAGCAGAACCAAGCAGTAAAAAAGCAGAGTTACATCATGAATACTTAGATGTACAAGTGCTTATTCGTGGCACGGAAAATATTGAAGTGGGCGCAACCTATCCGAATTTATCTAAGTACGAAGATTACAACGAAGCAGATGATTATCAACTTTGTGCAGATATTGATGATAAATTCACCATTACAATGAAACCCAAAATGTTCGCTGTATTCTATCCTTACGAACCGCATAAACCTTGCTGTGTAGTGAATGGAAAAACAGAAAAAATAAAAAAATTAGTCGTAAAAGTACCTGTTAAATTAATTTAACTTTCGAAAAAGAGCGGTTAAAAATTACTTTTCATTTAGATATTAAGTGATAGTTTTATAAAGAACGTTTAACTAAATTTTACAAAAATCCTTATTGGGTCTATTAACCATAAGGATTTTTTTTATGGCGAAAGTTGTATAACTGTTATTGAACAGAACAGGTAAAATGATTTTTGTATTTATAAACTGTACCTATTTTAGTAAAATTTATTCGATATTTCTTTTCAAAGGAACCTTACAATGACACCACAGCTTGCTCAACTTATCGCTAAATTACAAGAAATTTTTCAAATTAATCAACCTGATTTAGATTTCGGCATTTATCGCATTCTTAATTCACGCCAAACTCAAATCAACGAATTCCTACAAAAAACGTTACCAAACAAAATTAATGCCGCATTTAATGGCAATTTTGAACAAGCAAACAACGTTTATAACCATCTCTACACCTTCTTCTCACGCTATTACGACCAAGGCGATTTTATCAGCCAACGTCGCTATAAAGGTGACACTTACGCCATTCCCTATGCCGGCGAAGAAGTGATGTTGCACTGGGCAAATAAAGACCAGTACTACACCAAATCAGGCGAAAGTTTCAGTAATTATGCGTTTACATTAGAAAACGGCAAAAAAGTACAATTCCGCCTAGTGGAAGCGGACACCGCAAAAGATAACCGTAAAGATAACGATCAAGCTAGAGTGTTTGCCTTAATTGAACCTCAGATTAAAACCGAAACGGATGAAAACGGCGATGAAATCCAAACAGATATTTTGCCGTTTGATATCCAAGGCGATTTACTTACTCTTCGTTTTGAATACAAATCGGTAAATAAAAAAGAAAAACAATCAGATTACATCATGCAAGCGGTGGAAAAAATCCAAAACTTTGCAATTCCCGATGAATTTCAAGGTATTTTCAAAGCAATGCCAACGGAGAAAAATAGAAATCGTACGCTGCTTGAAAAATATCTTACCGACTACACCGCTAAAAACACCGCTGATTATTTTATTCATAAAAATTTAGGTAAATTTCTAAATCAAGAGTTGGATTTTTATATCAAAAATGAAGTGATGAACTTAGATAATATTCAAGACAGCACTGATTTTTCACATATTGAGCAAAACCTCCAGACGATTAAAACGATAAAAATAGTAGCAAAAGAAATTATCGCCTTTCTTGCTCAATTAGAAGATTTCCAAAAGAAATTGTGGCTGAAAAAGAAATTTGTCGCAGGTTGTCATTATCTGATTACGCTTGATCACTTAACCGAAGAGCAAGCGCAAGAAGCCTTAGATAATCCGAAACAAACCGCCCAATGGCAAGCCTTGTTTAGTGTCAATACAAGCGGTCTAAATGCGGCAGAACTTTGCAAAAATTATCCGCACTTGGTGGTGGATACGTCTTTGTTTGAACCTACATTCCAAGCTGATGTGTTAAACAATCTGCACGATTTAGACGAGAAAACTAATGGCTTACTCATTCATTCGGATAACTTCCAAGCGCTGAATTTATTACAGGAAAGATATAAAGAACAGGTGAAATGTATTTATATTGATCCACCATATAACACGGGAAATGATGGATTTATCTATAAAGACCAATATAAACACTCTAGTTGGCTATCTTTTTTTGAAAGTAGATTAAATTTATCTAAGTATCTGCTGAATAATGAGGCAGTGTTTTTTGCTAGTATTGACGATAATGAAATGATAGGCATAAGACATTGCTTAAATGATGAATTTAAAGAAGAAAACTTACAAGCACAGATTGTTATCCAATCAAATAAACGCGGACAAACTTATCAGTCTATAGCAAAAACTCATGAATATCTTTTTTGTTATGGAGTTGGAAAAGAATTTGAGATTTTTGAATTGGAGAAAGATATAAATAAAAATGCTCTAAAGGATAATTTAGGACATTATGAATTATGGGAGTTAAGAAATAGAAACCCTAAATTTGGTAAACATAACAGACCTAACTTGTATTACCCGATTTATGTAAACCCTAATAGTGTAAATAGTGAAGGGTATGCTTTAATTTCATTAGAAAAAAATGATGAATTTAATGTGGAAATTTATCCGTTGAATAGTTCGGGAGAGTATTCTTGTTGGCGTTGGGGAATTGATAAATTAAATATGGCAATAAACCAAGATAATTTTTCTGTTGTATTAGCCAAAGCTAAAAAAGATGGCGGTTGGAACATATATGAAAAAGCAAGAAAAGGTACAACAAAAGCGAAATCTATTTGGTATGAAAATGATGTAATTAATGAACAAGGTACAATAGTATTAGGTGATTTAGGGTTTAAAGAATTTTCTTTTCCTAAACCTGTAAATTTAATTAAAAAAGCATTGCAAATTAGTTTAAAAGATAATGGCTTAATATTAGATTACTTCGCAGGAACTGGTACAACTGCCCATGCAGTGATCAATCTTAACCGAGAAGACAACGGCAACCGCAAGTATATCTTAGTGGAACAAGGCGAATATTTTGACAGTGTGCTAAAACCACGCGTGCAAAAAGTGATTTTCGCTAAAGAATGGAAAGATGGAAAACCGCAAGCAGATAATGGGGTGTTTGGTGGTGTGTCACAAATCGTCAAAGTGCTCAAACTGGAAAGCTATGAAGATACACTCAATAACTTAGAGTTAAAACAGCCTGCAAGCGATTTATTCGCCCAAAACGAGGCGTTACAAAACGACTATTTATTGCACTATATGCTAGATGTAGAAAGTCGTGATTCGCTACTTAACACGCAACATTTTACTAAACCGTTTGATTACCAACTCAACATAGCCACCACTTCTGCGGGAGCGTATGAAGCAAAAAACATTGATTTGGTGGAAACCTTTAACTATTTGATTGGTTTGCGAGTGCGTGCCATCGATGATCAGCGTGAAAAACGTGGTTGGGTTACAGTGAAAGGTAAGCTTGCAAATGATGATAATGCTTTAATTATTTGGCGTGATTGCGAGAAAATTGGATACGGAGAATTGAATGATTTTATCCGAAAAAATGCTTATGGAGTTGAAGATAAAGCTGAATATAGTGAAGAAACCTTTAAGGTAGTTTATATCAACGGCGATCATAATGTGCCAACCGTGTTCACTGACAGCAATGATAGTGTAAAAACGCTTAAAGTGCGGTCGATTGAAGCGGAGTTTTTGAGCAGAATGTTTGGGTGACAAATCTCCCCTAACCCCTCTTTACTAAAGAGGGGAATCAGTTTGTAGAAAATTGGCGATCGTTATTCTTCATCAAGATCGCTCCCCTCTTTTGTAAAGAGGGGCTGGGGGATATTTAAAACAATGTCAAAAGGACAAAAAATGAAACGCACTTTCCACGATAACTTAATTCTAAACCGCTATTTGTTGTCGCTGTTTAATCAAGACAATTTAGAAAAATTCAAACAACGCTTGGGTGATGATCGCTTTGAAGGCATTGATAACGATGGGCAAACAAAATTTTTTCATGAACTCACTGGTGGGCAGTTATTTCAAACCGATTTGATTTCGGAAAACGATTTACGCCGTTATGATTTGAATATCGTCAAACATTGGCAGCAAATTACCGAGCATCGTAATAAAGCTGAAGGACATATTTTAAAATTAAAATACTTCCAATATCTTTCTTTGTTATTTACTGAAATTTATTTGGATTTTTATTTTAACCGCCCAAATGAACTGTTAAATCAATTAAATGAACAACTGGTTTTACTCAAAGAGAACGATAACGCTTTTCCTGATTTTGATTTATATGAATTAAGTGACTTAAATAAATTAGCATTTTGGAATGCGACAGGCAGTGGTAAAACGTTGCTAATGCACGTCAATATTCTGCAGTATCAGCATTATCAAAAAAACAAAGATTTAACGGTGTTTGTGATTACGCCTAATGAAGGACTTTCAGAGCAACATTTAGTGGAATTTACCGCTTCAAGCTTGCCAGCAAGTCTTTTTGATAAAAATAAGCCCTTTCAAGGAACAGGCTTGTTTAACGATATTCAGATTATGGATATTAACAAACTGGCAGATAAAGACGGCGAATTGACGGTAGCGGTCGATCGCTTTTTGGATTTAAATAAATTAGTGCTGGTGGATGAAGGGCATCGTGGCTCTTCGGGCGATCAATGGATTTCTCGTCGCCAAAAATTGATTGGTGATGGTTTTGCCTTTGAGTATTCGGCGACCTTTGGACAAGCAGTGAAAGACGGCAAAACGGTAAAAGACTGTTTGTTTGATGTTCAGAAAAAGATCGGTAAATCAAATGGTATAAGCAAGAAAACAGACGTACAAAAAATTCCGACTAGCTTTGTGGATAAACAAGAAGCCAAACAAAAAGCGGTATTTGAAACTTATGCTAAATGCGTGATGTTTGACTATTCTTACAAATTTTTCTATGCCGATGGCTATGGAAAAGAGTTTTCCATTTTAAATATGAAAGCGGAAGATTACGGTGTTGCCGATAATGATCGTAAATATTTTTTGGCAAGTTTGCTTTCGTTTTATCAGCAACTTTATTTATTTGCAAAAAATCAGGAAAAACTGACCGCTTACAATTTGCATAAACCGCTGTGGGTATTTGTGGGTAATACGGTGAATGCTGAAAATAGTGATATTTGGGCTGTCGTAGAACAGTTAGCCTATTTTTTAAATGTCAAAAATCGCTCGCAAATTTTAGCGTGGTTAAACGATTTGCTGTGTGATGAACCACTCTTGCTAGATAGTAAAGGTCATGCCATCTTCCGTCATCGCTTTTTGCCATTAGCAAATTTTAAAGGCGATTTAAATGCCCTTTATAGCGATATTCTGAAAACCTTATTTAACACAGAAAGTGCCTCACATCTCTATTTGCATAATATTAAAAAAGCCTCGGGCGAAGTGGCGCTAAAAGTGGGCAATAACGATTATTTTGCGTTGATTAACGTAGGCGATAGCAGTGAATTGCTTAAAAGTGCAGTGGAATTAGAGAATGTATCGGTTGAACAAGACGAATTTTCAGACGGCTTGTTTGGTAAAATCAATCAAGACAGTTCAACACTCAATTTACTGATTGGTTCTCGAAAATTTACCGAAGGTTGGTCTAGCTGGCGAGTTTCGACGATGGGCTTGCTGAATATGGGTAGAGGAGAAGGTTCGCAAATTATTCAACTTTTTGGACGTGGCGTACGTTTGAAAGGACGTAATTTTTCGCTACGAAGAACGCCTATAAACGAAATGCCAAAAGGTTTAGGGTTAGATAAATTAGAAACACTCAATATTTTCGGTATTAAAGCCGATTATATGGCGAAATTCCGTGAATACTTGCAAGATGAGGGAATTCAATCGCCTGATGAAGTGCTGCAGTTGGATTTTCCTGTGCAGAAAAAACTGCCTGCTAATGTCGCATTGAAAACCTTACGATTAAAAGATGGCTATAAAGACAACCAAAAAATGGGCTTTAAACGCCAAGAAATGGTTCAGCTTTATGAGCTGCCTAAATTTGCCCAAGGTAAAATTAAGCCGATTTTAGCCGTGTTGGATCTGTATCCAAGATTGGAAGCATTAAGTTCTAAAACGATTCGTCAAAGCGATAATGATGAGCGCCAAATCAATAAATTCAAGCGAGAAATTTTTGCTTTATTCGATTGGGACAAACTTTATTTAGCATTACAGCAATACAAGATGGAACGCACTTGGTCAAATTTGCGTGTTAGCCGTGATGGATTGCGTAAATTTGTCGAAAGTCGAGATGATTGGTATTTGCTTTATGTGCCAAATTCAGCAATGGAAATTCGTTGTTTTGCCGATGTTCAAACGCAACAGGATATTTTGCTCCAGCTTTTGAAGGAATATACCGACCAATTTTACCGTTGTTTGAAAGTCGCTTATGAACAGCAATTTATGGAAACAACGATTGTTACTGAAGAAAATGGTTCGTTCTTTGATGAATACAAAATGTTGTTTGGTGAGGAAGAAAATATTCCTTATGAGCGTGAACAAGCGGTGAAAAAAATCGAAGAATTGGCTGATTTAATTCGAGATAAAAAAATTGAGCAGGCGATGGATTGGCAATCACCACTGGCTGAATTTAAGGCGATTTGTTTTAACAGCCACTTGTTTTATCCATTGCTCTCATTTGATAAATCAACAGGTTTGCCGATAAAGATTTCCCCGTTACCACTTGCTGCAGAAAGTGAAGTGCAATTTATCCATGATTTAATGATTGCCGAAAAATCAGGTGAATTGGTCACATGGCTTGGTGGTAAATCGCTTTATTTAATGCGCAATGCCGATCGTAAAGACAAAGGCTTAGGCTTCGCCTTAGCAGGTAATTTCTATCCTGACTTTTTGCTATGGGTGGTGGATCACGCAAACGGTAAGCAATGGCTGAACTTTGTTGATCCGAAAGGTATTCGTCAGATGGATTTACATGATCCGAAATTCGGGCTGTATAAAGAAGTAAAAGAATTAGAAGCCAAAATAGCGGATCCGAATTTGGTGCTAAATAGTTTTATTTTGTCAATTACTAAATTGAAAGATTGGGTCAATATGGAATTAACCGCAGAAGAACTTTCCGAACGACACGTTTTGTTTATGGAAAAAAACTATTTACAGCAAATGTTTGAGAAAATGCAATGATGAATATCACACCTTATCACGCACGTTATTTTGCTAATGAAATCACGTGCCGCCGAACAGATGATAACCGTTTATCACAATCATTATTTGATGCAAAGGTAGATTTAAATCCCCATCAAATTGATGCGGCATTGTTTGCGCTTAAAAATCCGCTACAGGAAGGTGTCATGCTTGCCGATGAAGTCGGTTTAGGAAAAACTATTGAAGCGGGTTTAGTGCTCTGTCAAAAATGGGCAGAACGTAAGCGGAATTTGTTGATTGTTTGCCCTGCCATTTTGCGTAAACAATGGGGAAATGAGCTGGTTGAAAAGTTTGGTTTACCAACAATGGTGGTGGATAAAACGGTTGTCAATCAAGCAATGAAAAAGACAAACGGTGGAAAACTGTTTAATTTTTGCAAAAATCAAATCGGCAACAATGTGCTGATTGTTTCCCATCAATTTGCCAGCAAAGAACAAGCGACCTTCAAGCAGTTTGATTGGGATTTGGTGGTTATTGATGAAGCTCACAAGATGCGTAATGCTCACAAAGCCGACAACAAAATGGGGCAAGCAATGCGTAATGCCTTTGGGGGCAAGAAAAAACTATTGCTCACGGCGACGCCTTTGCAAAATTCGTTGATGGAACTGTATGGCTTATCGACTTTGCTTGATGATCATATTTTTGGCGACCGCAAATTTTTCCAAAAAGAATTTGTTCGTCGTGGCAATGTAGCTGAGCTCAAAGAGCGAATGGCAGGTTTTGTTAAACGTACGCTACGCAAGAGCGTGTTGGAATATGTGCGTTATACCGAACGTAAGACGATCACTCAAGAATTTATGCCAACGGCAGCAGAATTTGCCCTTTATGAGCAAATCTCAGAATTTTTACGTAAAGAAAGTAGCTACGCGTTGCCAAAGCGACATAAACATTTAACGGCTTTAATTCTGCGAAAATTATTAGCTTCAAGTCCGCAAGCCGTTTTGGGAACATTAAAAGCCATTTTGCTAAGGCTTCAAAATTTACAGCAGCTAGAACAGAATCAAGATGAACCATTAAGCGAAATTGAGGCATTATTTGATGGTGAAGAATTAACGACAGAAGATGTGGAAGCCGATGAATTAGAGGCGGAAGAGATAGCTGTTTCTGTTAGCGATGAATTAAATCAAGCAGCGTTACAGACAGAAATCAAAGAAATTGAAGGCTTTATTCGTTTGGCAGAAGGTTTGCAACAAGACAGCAAAATTCTCGCATTATTGACCGCACTTCAAACTGGTTTTGCTGAAATGGAGAAACTGGGAGCAAATCAAAAAGCGATTATTTTTACCGAATCGGTACGCACGCAGAAATACCTTTTTGATTTTTTAACGCAAAATGGCTATGCCGATAATGTGGTGCTGTTTAGTGGTACGAATAACGATCCAAATTCTGTAGCGATTTATCAAGATTGGCTTGTTCGCCCTCAAGGCACAGAAAAAATTACAGGCTCGGCAGAAGTGGATAAGCGTTCGGCATTGATTGAGCATTTTAAAGAAAAAGCTCAAATTATGATTGCGACAGAAGCTGCCAGTGAAGGGGTAAACTTGCAATTTTGTTCATTACTGATTAACTATGATTTACCGTGGAATCCGCAGCGAGTGGAACAAAGGATCGGGCGTTGTCATCGTTATGGGCAAAAATTCGATGTGGTGGTGATCAATTTCTTAAACAAACGAAATCTTGCTGATCAGCGTGTTTTGGAATTGCTCACGGAAAAATTTAAGTTGTTCCAAGGTGTATTGGGAGCTTCGGATGAAGTATTGGGGCGAATCGAATCCGGTGTGGATATTGAAAATCAAATTGCAAATATTTATGCCTCTTGCCGCACTGAAAATGAAATTCAGACAGCCTTTGATCAGTTACAAGCCCAATTTGCTGATGAAATTGAAGGAAGAGTACAAGAAACTAAAAATGCGTTGGTTTCAAGTTTTGATCAGTCAGTGCTAGAGCGACTCAAAGTGATGACGGAAGACCGTCTAAACGCAATGGAACAGTGGTTTTGGGGCGTTACGCAATTTGCACTAAACGGTAACGCTCAGTTTAATCAAACAGATTGGTATTTTTTACTCGAAAATTCACCTCTAGGCGGTATACCACTTGGACGATATTTATTGCCACGCAAAGAACGTACAACAACGTTGCAAGGTTATGAATATCGCTTAAATCAACCACTTGGGCAATGGTGTATCAATGAAGCATTAAATGCTCATACACCAAATGCGACATTAGTTTTTGATTACACAAATTTTCCTGAAAAAATTAGTTTAGTAGAACAATCTCAAGGAAAATCTGGTTGGTTACGTTTAAATAAAATCAGTGTAGAGTCGAATGCGGAAAGTCAAGAATCGTTAGTATTTACCGTGTGTGATGAGCAAGGTAATTTGCTAGATAAAGAATTTGCACAAAAGCTATTTTTACTTTCTGCAGATTTGCAAAATTCTGTTCAAAATCCACCGCTTTTTTTTGAAAAGTTAGTAAGAGAACAAATAGATTCGGAAAAAGCTCGAATTAAGGCAGAAAATGATGCGTTGTTAAAAGCTGAAAGTGTTCGTATTAACGCTTGGGCAAAAGATCAAATGCAAGCTGCTGAAGATTTAATTAGCGAACTCAAAGAGGCAATGCGCAGCAAAGAAAAGGAATTGGTGCTAGCAGATGATATTGAACTACAAATTCAGTTACAAGAAGAGGTAACCAAACTGCGTAAACAGCTTCGCAGGGCTCGTAATGAATTGGACGATGTGCAAGATGAAATTGCCGAGCAGGAATTACAACTATTAAAAGAATTGAAAGGTAAAATTCATCAAACAATGCAGGAAAGTGTAGTGTTTGAGATTTTCTGGATAATTCAATAAACAGACATAAAGTACGATAACGGTATGTTTGTAATGACTTTTGTGGAGAATGAAACAACATAACGATATTAATTTTTTTGTTACCAAACTAACAAATTTCAACAAGGTTAAATTCTTCACAACATACACTTTTATTGTCATTTACAGTAAGCAAACTAATGATTATACCTCGTTAGCAATGTAAGTGTAGAATATAATGGGAAGACTTTATAGTGTTCTCAAGCGATTTAATGAGCTTCTTAATAATTAATCCCACTCAAAAGAGCGGGGTTAATTGTTTTATATGCGCCAGAAATTTAGTTTATGCAGGAACGCGTTCTGTTACGAGCATTTGTAGTTTTCGTAAAATAACATTTAATACTACGCCATAGGCTGGTACGAATAATATAATGCCGACAAATAGCTTAAACAGGTAATCTACAAAGCCGAGTTGTGCCCAGTGTTCAGCCATAAAAGGATCTGCACTTTGATAGAAGGCTACACTGAAGAAAACAAACGTATCCGCCATTGAGCCAAATGTCATTGAGCTAGTTGGCGCCACCCACCATGTTTTTAACTGGCGTAAGCGGTTAAATACGATCACATCAAGCAATTGTCCTACCACGTAAGCGGCAAAGCTCGCAATAGCAATACGGAATACAAACAGATCAAAATGCGTTAATGATTCAAAACCTTGGAATTTGCTTTCAGAGAATAAAACAGATATGACGTAACTTACAATAAATGCAGGAAACATCACTACGAAGATGATTTTTCTAGCATCTTCTGCACCGAAAATACGCACGGTTAAATCGGTAGCTAAAAAGATAAATGGGAATGTGAGCGTTCCCCAAGTGCTGTGGAAGGAAAAATCGTTTGCTGCACCAAGTGCGGTTAATTTTAGCGTGATTTCAAAAGGGATTTGTACAAAGTAATTGCTCGCGGCAATGATGAATATGTGGAAAAAGCTGAGCCAGATGATTGCACGACGTTTTTGTTGATCATTAAAGATCGGGGAGTTTAATTTCATATTGTACCTTTTTAGTTTAAATAAATCGGGGTTAGGGAACCCGAGGTTGAATATAGGGGGCTAGATGATACGCATATTTCTAATAATTGCAAGGGGTGATTGCATTTGAGTTTTATATTTTATGAAAATTGACGAATGATTTTACAGCCTTTATTCTATTTGCGTTTTTCATCAAATTTGAAAGGAGAAAAAATGGAGTTACACAATATTCGTGATGAATATACTAAACGAGTGCTTTCACAACATGATTGCCATGAAAATCCAATTTCGCAATTTGAACAGTGGCAGAAAGAGGCTATTCATGCGCAAGTTAATGAGCCTACCGCAATGAATATTGCGACTGTTGATGAACAAGGTCGCCCAAATAGCCGAATGGTTTTGTTAAAAGAAGTTAATGAGCAAGGATTTGTCTTTTTTACGAATTATCTTAGCCGAAAGGGCTGCTGTATTGCGGGCAATCCTTATGTCGCACTGACTTTTTTCTGGCCTGAGTTGGAGCGTCAAGTGCGAATTGAAGGTAAGGCGGTTAAAATTCCAGCAGAACAATCCGATAAATATTTTACTACCCGACCTTATACCAGTCGTATAGGTGCTTGGGCAAGTGAGCAAAGTGCGGTGATTTCTAATTATAAATCTTTACTAGCAAAAGCCGCATTGGTTGTTGCTAAACATCCGTTAAACGTGCCTCGACCAGATTATTGGGGCGGCTATTTAGTGGTGCCAGAAACCGTGGAATTTTGGCAGGGGCGACCAAGCCGTTTACATGATCGCATTCGTTATCGTAAAGAAAGTGATAATTGGATTAGAGAAAGACTTTCGCCTTAGTAAATTGAGCATAAAAATAACCGCACTTTAGTTGTATCCCGAAAGTGCGGTTAATTTTTTCTAAAATTTAGCGTTTAGCTTTATTTATTAATGCGTGCTAGTACTTGTTGTTGTACGATTTGCCCGTTTACGATCGTTTTCCGTTAAAAGTTTTTTACGGATACGAATCGACTCAGGTGTTACTTCCACTAATTCATCATCATCGATAAATTCAATCGCTTGTTCAAGACTGAATTTTACAGGTGTAGTCAGCACAATCGCATCGTCTTTACCTGACGCACGCATATTAGTTAGTTTTTTACCTTGTAAGCAGTTTACGGTTAAGTCATTTGAGCGGCTATGAATACCGATAATTTGCCCTTCGTAAACTTCTACGTTTGCATCAATCATTAACTTACCACGTTCTTGTAAGCCAAATAATGCGTAACCCAGTGCTTTACCTGTTGCATTAGAAATCAATACACCATTTTTACGTTGGCCAATATCTCCACCTTTGATTTCATCATAGTGGCTAAAACTTGAGTAAAGTAAGCCTGTGCCAGAAGTCATGGTCATAAAATCGCCACGGAAACCAATTAATCCGCGGCTAGGAATAATGTATTCTAAACGAACACGACCTTTGCCATCTGGCAACATATCACGGACTTCACCTTTACGGATACCTAATGCCTCCATCACAGAACCTTGATGCTGTTCTTCCACATCAATAGTTACTTGTTCGTATGGCTCTTGTTTTTTACCGTCTATATCACGATAGATTACTTTAGGGCGAGAAACCGCAAGTTCATAACCTTCACGACGCATATTTTCAATTAATACAGAAAGGTGTAATTCCCCACGACCAGAAACACGGAATTCATCTGGATTTGGGGTTTCTTCTACACGTAATGCCACGTTGTGAACCAATTCTTTATTTAAACGTTCAAGAATTTGACGCGATGTGACGTATTTACCTTCTTGTCCCGCAAATGGAGAGGTATTTACACAGAAGAACATGGTTACTGTTGGTTCATCAACAGTTAATGATGGAAGTGCTTCCACTGCGTTAATATCACAAATCGTATCTGAAATGTTTAATTCTCCTAAACCAGTGATTGCAACAATATCGCCTGCATAAGCAACATCTTCTTCATAACGTTGTAAACCAAGATGACCAAGTACTTGACCGATACGACCTTGACGAGTTTTTCCTTCACTATTGATAATAGTAACTGGTTGGTTTGGTTTAATTGAACCACGCTTAATACGACCAATGCCGATAACGCCTACATAGTTGTTGTAGTCTAATTGTGAAATTTGCATTTGGAATGGCGCATCAAGTTCTACTTTTGGCGGTTCTACATGTTTCACAATGGCTTCAAATAATGGGGTCATATCTTCGGCTAATTCTTCGTGCTCAAGACCTGCAACACCATTTAGTGCTGAAGCATAGATAATTGGGAAGTCTAATTGTTCATCACTTGCACCAAGATTGACAAATAAGTCAAATACTTGATCTACAACCCAGTCAGGACGCGCACCAGGGCGATCAACTTTATTGATGACCACGATTGGTTTTAATCCGTGAGCAAATGCTTTTTGAGTCACGAAACGCGTTTGTGGCATTGGGCCATCAAACGCATCAACAACTAATAGAACAGAATCCACCATAGAAAGTACGCGTTCAACTTCGCCACCGAAGTCGGCGTGTCCTGGAGTATCCACGATGTTAATACGGTAGTCATTCCAGTTAATCGCGGTATTTTTTGCAAGAATTGTAATGCCACGTTCTTTTTCAAGATCATTTGAGTCCATAACGCGTTCATCTACATCACCACGTGCAGATTCAAAAGTACCAGATTGTTGCAGAAGTTTATCTACAAGAGTGGTTTTACCATGGTCTACGTGCGCAATAATTGCGATGTTACGGAGTTTTTTAATATCGATTTCGTTTTTCATTATCTAATGCTTCGAGTAAGGTGCAATTTTGCACGGTATATGATTTTATAAAAAAGGTGCAATTTACTGCACCTAATCCTAATATAGGTTGTTGTCTTATGTTGAAGAAAACGAGGCATTATACCTCAGGTTTATTTGCGTAGTCTCATTTTCTTTGCTTTCAAAGCTTTTTTTATATCATTAGGTAAACGTAATATATCCCAGATCAACCGAAAAACCAGATTTTGGTAAATTCTTGGTTTGGAATATATACCAATTTTTTTATATACAAACTTCGGCGGAATTAAAATATCTTGCGTGTAATTTTTCTTTTCTTCAGGAATAAAAGTAATTGGGTTATTCAATGGTGATAACGGAAAATAATTACATAGAGGACTTTCTGGCGAAATACAGTAAATATTTACACCATAATGTTTTTGTAAGAAATAAAGTGCATTTAAATCATATTCCATAGAATGGATATCATTTTGACTTTTATTTTGTGAAAAAGAAGGTAATAATTTAATAATATTTTCTTTTTGATGATGAAATGCGTAAGGATTCCCTTTTTCTTGATAAAAATCAATGCCTGTCAAATAAAGATCTTTATAACCCATAGCAGTTGCCACTGCACACATATAAACGCCTGATGTAATTCTCTTATTCTCATATAGTTCGTGATATTGTAAATGAGTATCAAAAGCTCGTAGTTTTTTTAAATAGTTATGACCAAGATCAATTTGTGGTAATAATTTTTCTAAACGCTGGATTATCTTTAATTCTGAATCCCCTAAATTCAGAAAAGATGACAAAATAATATCAGCATATTCATATTCATTATTTTTAATTAATTGCATAAACGTAT
>ERZ1023503.18-NODE-18-length-79772-cov-80.539032_pt1 | contig 79772 bp, 85 predicted proteins | sample MGYA00380546_ERZ1023503 | MGnify/ENA primary metagenome ERZ1023503 (study PRJEB33173, sample SAMEA4830350) | metagenome | study: EMG produced TPA metagenomics assembly of the PRJEB25223 data set...
TCGCCAAGTGAATTTCTTTTGGGTGGCTAACTTCAACTTGAAATTTGGGATTTTTAATTTTTTTTGACTTTTTTCGTCATTTTCGTACTTTTTTCTTGACAAACAACTAAATGACTATCAACTCTTTTGGAGCTAGGGTCAATAATTCACAACCTGTCTCTGTAATCAGGATATCATCCTCGATACGAACGCCATATTTGCCTTCGATATAGATACCTGGTTCATCGGTTAAGGCCATACCTGTCTTAATAGTTTCTGTAGAAGTCTGACTAAAGTAGGGTTCCTCATGGATATCCAGACCAATACCGTGGCCAATGCCGTGAGTAAAGTAGTCGCCATAACCTGCCTCAATGATAATATCACGAGGGATTTTGTCAAAGTCACGGAAACCTAAGCCTGCCTTAGCTTGGTCAATCAAGGCTTGGTTAGCTTTTAGAACCGTATTGTAAATCTCTGCCTGCTCATCGCTAACATGCCCTAGATAGATAGTCCGGGTCATATCACTGACATAGTGGTCATAGAGACAGCCGAAGTCCATGGTAATGGCTTCTCCCAACTCCACTGGTTTGTGCATTGGATGGGCATGGGGTTTAGAAGAATTGATACCGCTAGCTAGGATCGTATCAAAAGATAAGCCAGATGCTCCCAACTCACGCATGCGGAAGTCAAGGAAGTTGGCAATCTCAATTTCAGTTTTTCCTGGTTTGATAAAGTCAAGCGCATCGCGGAAAGCTTGGTCTGAGATAGAACAAGCCTTGCGAATCGCTGCAATCTCTGCCTCATCCTTAATCATACGAAGACCTTCCACAAACTGAGTTTGCGGAAACAAGTCCAAACCTGCAAAAGCTGCCTGCATACGGTGGTAATAAGACACTGAAATCTCATCTTCAAAACCGATACGAGTCAAGCCCATGTCCTTAACAATTCCTGCAATGACAGCCAATTCATCACGATCAGCCACAATCTCAAAACCACTGGTTTCTTGCTTAGCTGCGATGATATAGCGAGAGTCTGTCACTAAGACCTGACGGTCACGGCTGATAAAGACTGTTCCGTTTGAGCCCCAAAAACCAGTCAAATAATAGACGTTTTTAAGATTGTTGATGATGACACCATCTAGTTCTTTTTCTTGCATTTTAGCTAGAAATGCTTGTACGCGTTTATTCATGATGTAACTTTCCTTTCAAATAGTGTCCTGTATAGCTGGCTTCGTTGGCAGCTACTTCTTCTGGAGTTCCTGTTACGATGATGGTTCCACCACCGACACCGCCCTCAGGTCCCAAGTCAATGATATGGTCTGCCGTCTTGATAACATCCAGATTGTGCTCGATGACGAGGACTGTATTGCCATCGTCTACAAAGCGAGCTAAAACCTTGAGCAGGCGAGCAATGTCCTCTGTATGAAGCCCTGTCGTCGGCTCATCCAGAATGTAGAAAGATTTTCCTGTCGAGCGTTTGTGGAGTTCGCTAGCTAACTTCATACGTTGGGCTTCTCCCCCAGAAAGGGTGGTAGCTGGCTGTCCCAAGGTCACATAGCCTAGCCCTACATCCTTGATGGTCTGGAGTTTGCGTTGAATTTTCGGAATGTGTTGGAAAAATTCTACCGCATCGTTGACCGTCATATCCAAGACCTGCGAAATATTCTTTTCCTTGTAGTGAACTTCTAGGGTTTCACTGTTATAGCGGGTTCCGTGGCAAACTTCACAAGCCACATAAACATCTGGCAAGAAGTGCATCTCAATCTTGATAATCCCGTCACCTGAGCAAGCTTCACAGCGACCTCCCTTGACGTTGAAACTGAAGCGCCCCTTCTTGTAGCCTCGAATCTTGGCTTCATTTGTCTGAGCAAAAAGGTCACGTATATCGTCAAAAACTCCTGTATAGGTAGCTGGGTTAGACCTCGGCGTCCGTCCGATAGGGCTCTGGTCAATATCAATCAAACGGTCGACATGCTCAATCCCTGTAATAGTCTTAAACTTACCAGGTTTGTCTGAATTACGGTTGAGCTTCTGGGCAATGGCTTTTTTGAGAATGCTGTTGATTAGAGTCGATTTCCCTGAACCCGACACACCTGTCACTGCGATAAATTTTCCTAGTGGAAAGCGAGCCGTGACATTTTGCAAGTTGTTCTCACGCGCTCCTATCACTTCAATAAAACGACCATTTCCGACACGGCGCTCTTCTGGTACTGGGATGACACGTTTGCCTGACAAGTACTGACCTGTGATAGACTTGCTGTTGCGAGCCACTTGCTTAGGTGTACCTGCTGCAACAATCTCACCACCAAAAACACCGGCACCAGGACCAACGTCAATCAGATAATCAGCTTCACGCATGGTATCTTCGTCGTGTTCCACCACGATAAGAGTATTGCCCAAGTCACGCATCTTTTTCAGACTGGCAATCAGGCGGTCATTGTCCCTCTGGTGAAGACCGATTGACGGCTCGTCTAGGATATAGAGGACGCCTGATAGGTTGGAACCAATCTGGGTTGCCAAACGAATGCGCTGACTTTCCCCACCTGAAAGGGTTCCTGCTGAACGTGACAGGGTTAGATAGTTAAGACCCACATTATTAAGGAAGGTCAAACGATCCTTGATTTCCTTGAGAATGGGACGAGCAATGATGGCTTCATTTTCAGACAAAGTTAACTGGCTCACCAAGTCCAAGTGGTCAGCGATAGACAGGTCTGAGATTTCTCCAATATGTGGCCCTTGCTGGCCGCCCACACGGACAGACAAGGCCTGGTCATTGAGACGATAGCCTTGACAGGTTCCGCAGGTCAGCTCATTCATGTAGAGACGCATCTGAGTGCGAGTGTAATCGCTATTGGTTTCATGGTAACGACGTTTGATATTATTGATAACTCCCTCAAACGGAATGTCGATATCGCGCACGCCACCAAATTCATTCTCATAGTGGAAATGGAATTCCTTACCATCTGACCCATAGAGAATCAAGTTCTTATCTTCTTCTGACAGGTCCTCAAAAGGCTTATCCATAGCCACTCCAAAGACTTTCATGGCCTGCTCTAACATGTTTGGATAGTAGTTGGATGAGATAGGATTCCAAGGTGCTAGCGCTCCCTCACGTAAGGTTTTGCTGGCATCTGGCACTACCAAATCAGTATCCACCTCCAGCTTGATGCCCAAGCCGTCACACTCACTACAAGAGCCAAAAGGAGCATTGAAAGAGAAGAGACGAGGCTCTAACTCTGGGACAGTAAAACCACAAACTGGACAGGCATAATGCTCAGAGAAGAGCAACTCCGAATCGTCCATGGTGTCGATAATGACATAACCTTCTGCAATACGAAGGGCAGCCTCAATGGAATCAAAGAGACGACTACGAATGCCCTCCTTGATAACAATACGGTCAACCACGACATCGATATTGTGTTGCTTGCTCTTAGACAACTCTGGCACTTCGGTCACATCATAGACTTCCCCATCCACACGAACACGAACATACCCGTCTTTCTGAACCTTCTCGATAACACTCTTATGTTGGCCTTTTTTCTTGCGGATGACAGGAGCCAAGATCTGCAAGCGCTGGCGTTCAGGTAACTCCAAAACCTTATCAACGATTTGCTCCACAGAAGAAGCATTGATAGCTCCATGTCCGTTGATACAGTAAGGCGTCCCCACACGTGCGTAGAGGAGACGCAGATAGTCATTGATTTCAGTCGTCGTTCCCACCGTCGAGCGAGGATTTTTACTAGTCGTTTTCTGGTCGATGGAAATAGCTGGGCTGAGACCATCAATGGCATCTACATCTGGTTTTTCCATATTTCCCAAGAACTGACGAGCGTAGGCGGACAAACTCTCTACATAGCGACGTTGTCCCTCCGCATAGAGAGTATCAAAAGCCAGACTGGACTTCCCTGAACCTGACAAGCCAGTCACGACAACCAACTTGTCTCGCGGAATCTCCACATCAATATTTTTTAAATTATGGGCACGCGCCCCATGAATGACAATTTTATCTTGCATCTTTGTTCTTTCTAGTCCATTATTGCTTACCATTATACCAAAAAAAGTGAGATTCTATTACCCAAAAGGCCGATTTTGTAGTATAATAGTACAGTGTGAAAAAATCTGAAAAATGAGAAAGGATAAGGGATATGAAACAAGTTTTTCTCTCTACAACAACTGAATTTAAAGAGATCGATACGCTTGAACCGGGTACTTGGATCAATCTCGTCAATCCGACTCAAAATGAATCACTCGAAATCGCCAACACCTTCGATATTGATATTGCCGACCTTCGAGCACCGCTCGATGCGGAAGAAATGTCTCGTATTACCATTGAAGACGAGTATACCCTGATTATCGTAGACGTGCCGGTCACGGAGGAAAGAAATAACCGCACCTACTACGTAACCATCCCGCTTGGTATTATCATCACTGAGGAAACCATTATCACTACGTGTTTGGAACCACTACCTGTCCTTGATGTCTTTATCAACCGTCGATTGCGTAATTTCTATACCTTCATGCGTTCACGTTTTATCTTTCAAATTCTTTATCGCAATGCAGAGCTTTACCTAACAGCCCTTCGTTCAATCGACCGCAAGAGTGAACAAATCGAAAGTCAACTGCATCAATCAACTCGTAATGAAGAATTGATTGAGCTCATGGAATTGGAAAAAACTATCGTCTATTTCAAGGCCTCCCTCAAAACAAATGAGCGCGTGATTAAGAAATTGACCAGTTCAACCAGCAATATCAAGAAATACCTTGAGGACGAAGACCTGCTTGAAGACACCCTGATTGAAACCCAACAGGCCATCGAGATGGCAGATATTTATGGAAACGTCTTGCATTCTATGACAGAGACCTTTGCCTCTATCATTTCTAACAACCAGAACAACATCATGAAAACCTTGGCCCTTGTGACCATCGTCATGTCCATCCCAACCATGGTCTTTTCTGCCTACGGGATGAACTTTAAGGATAATGAAATTCCCCTAAACGGAGAGCCAAATGCCTTCTGGTTAATCGTCTTTATCGCCTTTGCTATGAGTGTCTCGCTCACTCTCTATCTCATCCATAAAAAATGGTTCTAAGAGGAGTTCCTATGTCTCAAATTGATCTACAAAAATTAACTAAGAAAAACCAAGAGTTTGTCCACATTGCTACCCAACAATTCATCAAAGATGGGAAAACAGACGCTGAAATCCAGACTATTTTTGAGGAAGTCATTCCCCAAATCCTTGAGGAGCAATCTAAAGGTACAACTGCCCGTTCCCTATACGGCGCACCAACTCATTGGGCTCATAGCTTCACTGTCAAAGAGCAGTACGAAAAAGAGCATCCAAAAGAAAATGATGATCCAAAACTGATGATTATGGACTCAGCTCTTTTCATCACTAGCCTCTTTGCCCTTGTCAGCGCCCTCACAACCTTCTTTGCGGCAGATCAAGCTTTCGGCTATGGATTGATTACTCTTCTATTAGTTGGACTGGTTGGTGGATTTGCCTTCTACTTGATGTACTACTTTGTTTACCAATACTATGGACCAGATATGGATCGCAGTCAACGTCCACCTTTCTGGAAATCTGTACTAGTTATCCTAGCTTCTATGTTCCTTTGGTTGCTTGTCTTCTTTGCAACAAGCTTCCTACCAGCTAGCCTTAACCCAGTACTGGATCCATTGCCACTAGCTATTATTGGAGCAGCTCTCCTAGCCCTTCGCTTCTATCTCAAGAAACGCTTGAATATCCGTAGTGCAAGTGCAGGACCAACACGCTATCAAGAATAAGAAAACGATAAAAGCAACTGCAGGTGCGGTTGCTTTTTCACTTACTTTTTTGAGTTATACTCAATGAAAATCAAAGAGCAAACTAGGAAGCTAGCTGCAGGTTGCTCAAAGCACAGCTTTGAGGTTGCAGATAAAACTGACGTGGTTTGAAGAGATTTTCGAAGAGTATTAAAAGTATTCTTCTGAAATCCCACATAGCTTTCTCTTATATTTTGTGATAAAATAGGCTCAATCTATTTCTAGGAGGATGAGATATGGTTTCTACTATTGGTATTGTTAGTTTATCTAGTGGCATTATCGGAGAGGATTTTGTCAAACACGAAGTGGACTTGGGTATCCAACGTCTCAAGGTTCTGGGACTCAATCCCATCTTTTTGCCCCATTCGTTAAAAGGATTAGACTTTATCAAGGACCATCCTGAAGCTCGTGCAGAGGATTTGATTCATGCCTTTTCTGATGATAGCATCGACATGATCCTATGTGCCATAGGTGGAGACGATACCTATCGCTTGCTACCTTATCTTTTTGAAAATGACCAACTCCAAAAGGTTATCAAACAAAAAATTTTTCTTGGCTTCTCGGATACAACCATGAACCACCTCATGTTGCATAAATTAGGAATCAAGACTTTTTATGGTCAATCCTTTTTAGCAGACATTTGTGAATTAGACAAAGAAATGCTAGCCTATAGCCTTCACTACTTTAAAGAATTGATTGAGACGGGAAGAATTTCAGAAATCCGCCCTAGTGACGTTTGGTATGAGGAACGAACTGATTTTAGTCCCACGGCCCTGGGAACACCTCGTGTCAGTCATACAAATACAGGTTTTGACTTGTTGCAAGGAAGTGCTCAGTTCGAGGGGAAAATCCTCGGTGGTTGCCTCGAATCCCTCTACGATATCTTTGACAACTCTCGATACGCAGATAGCACGGAACTCTGCCAAAAATACAAACTTTTCCCTGACTTGTCAGACTGGGAAGGGAAAATCCTCTTGCTCGAAACAAGCGAAGAAGAGCCTAAGCCAGAAGACTTCAAAAAGATGTTGCTAACTTTAAAGGACACTGGCATATTCGCGGTCATCAATGGACTCTTGGTCGGAAAACCTATGGATGAAACTTTCCATGACGACTATAAAGAGGCACTATTGGATATCATTGACAACAATATCCCGATTGTCTATAATCTGAATGTCGGCCACGCAACTCCAAGAGCAATTGTACCCTTTGGGGTCCATGCTCATGTAGATGCACAGGAACAAGTCATTCGCTTTGACTATAACAAATAAAGCTGGGAAAAGTTTCTCAGCTTTTTTCTCGGTATCATTACTGGCATTTTCATCACATGTTACAGTGTATTGAAACTAGAATAGTACGCCTCTACTTCTAAAACATTGTTAGAAATCGATTTGACTGTCCTGATTGATTTGTCCTGTTCTTATTTCATTTTACTATACTGATAGCTAAAATGATTAAGGAGAGGCTGTTGCTTAACATGTGAACAAGTAGGGGATAGTAGATATTCTCTTTTTCTTTCACATAAATAATAGAAAAGGCAAGGCCTCCACCTAAGTAACCAACTGCACCAATCCACTCTGATAGAGCCAAACTGTGCATATGAGTCAGAGCAAAAACAAGTCCTACCAGAATAATGCTTAGTAAACCTGGCAACCGTTCCTGCAAGTAATGCAATAAGACCTGACGGAAAAATAATTCTTCTACCAGAGGTCCAATGACACAAGCAAAAACAGCTATCAGTAGTGGTTGTTCTTGAAAGGTACTTTGAATATTAGACTGATTTAGACCTTGTCCATCTAGTCCCACAAACTGCTTCAACATCTCTGATACAAATTCAAAGACAACAGTCATCAGAATGAGAAAGAGCCATCCTGTTAAGACGCCAAAGAAGAATTTTCTTTTAGTCTTTCTAATCTCCTTCCATTGTTGGATCAATCTATCCTTGAACAAGAAGGAGCCATATAGAGCTAAAACTACATAAACAAGATAATTTGCAATGGCAGATGGCATTAAAGAAGCCAGCAATTTAACGCCATCAAACACAAAGAGGATTGTATAGAGAATCGCAAAAATCAGAATTCCCTTATTTTTGTTAGACATCATTTAAGACCTTTCCACTCACAATCATTCTCGTGGTCATCAACTAGCCCTGCAGCCTGTAGAAAAGACAATACGGCGACTGGGCCTGTGAACTTGAAGTCTCGTTTTTTGAGATCTTTGGCTAATTTCTCAGATAAGGGTGTTTTAGCTGGGGCTTGGCGATAATCAGGAACATCGTTAACGACAGTTTTCCCCTCAACAAAAGACCAAAGATAGGCATCAAAAGAGCCGTACTCTGCCTGTAACTGTAGAAAAGCTTGGGCGTTAGCGCGTGTAGCAAAAATCTTGGCTCTATTTCGAATGATAGCTGGATTCTCCAGCATGGCTTCCAATTCAGTGTCAGTCATCTCTGCGACTGAGTGAATTTGATAGCTATGAAAGGCTTCTCGGAAAGCTTGGCGTTTGTTGAGTACCGTTTCCCAAGACAGGCCTGCCTGATAGGTTTCCATACACAACAACTCAAACAATGCTTGGTCATCATAGAGGGGCTGGCCCCACTCCTCATCATGATAGGCGATGTAGAGCGGGTTGGTCATCTTGACCCACGAACAACGTTTTGTCATTCTCTGCTCCTATTTGACCAACATTTTAAGGGCCGACTTGATATAGTTCTCAGCTGTATCTGTCGTTCCTTCAAAGAATTTCTTGATTTTCTTGAGCTCTGTTGCCTTGTAGCCCAGAGCCAACATGGCTTCCATAGCTTCTTCCAATTCTTGGTTTTCAGCACTTGCTTGCACTGCGACCTTGGCAGGAAGGTCATCTCCTGCAACTACTACCTTGCCTTCCAAGTCCAGCACCATCTGCTGGGCTGTTTTCTTGCCAATTTTAGGGAACTTGGTCAAGTAGGTGATGTTCTTGGTTTCAATGGCTTGAACCAAGCCAGCATTGTCATCAGCAGCGATAATAGCAAGAGCTGATACAGGACCAATCCCAGAGACCGAAATCAGACTAAGAAAGAGCTTTTTCTCATCCTCTGAGCGAAATCCATAAAGCAAATGGGCGTCCTCACGCACAACCTGATGCACATAAATCTGAGCCTCCTGATTAACCTGACCTGAATAGGCATAAGGATTGGCCACATGCAGGATATAACCAATACCATTGGTTTCAAGAACAATGTATTTGGCAGTAATTTTGGTAATGATTCCTTTTAAATATGCGTACATAGTGTTCCTTCTCTCTTATTTCGTTTATCTAGTATATCATATTTTCTTTATCCGAGGAGCGAGAATCGATTATCACAAATACAGTATATCAAAAACAATCGGTATTTATCTGTTGACATATTCAAAATTAAGTACTATAATCATCTGTAATTGAATAACTATCTTCAGGGCAGGGTGCAATTCCCTACCGGTGGTATAGCCCACGAGCCGAAAGGCATGATTTGGTGAAATTCCAAAGCCGACAGTATAGTCTGGATGAAAGAAGATAAAAGTATATTTGTGCTTTTTGCGTGCTCTGAAATGATTACTTGTCATTTCAGAGCATTTTTGTTAATCGCATAAGTTTTCTTTTGTATGCCTTGAGTAGTCCCCTATTCAAGGTATATTTTTTTGGAGGTAGCGAGATGAGCGATTCAAAATATATGAAATTAGCAATAAAATTGGCACAAAAAGGGGCTGGTTACGTCAACCCCAATCCTATGGTCGGCGCAATTATTGTAAAAGATAATCACATTATCGGACAAGGTTATCATGAGTTTTTTGGTGGCCCACATGCTGAGAGAAATGCTCTTAAAAACTGTAGAAAATCCCCTGTCGGAGCGACGCTTTATGTAACACTTGAACCCTGTTGTCACTTCGGGAAAACACCTCCCTGTATAGATGCTATAATCGATAGTGGTATTACAAGAGTAGTCATTGGAAGCCTAGACTGTAATCCTATTGTATCTGGAAAAGGAGTAAAGATACTTGAGGAAAATAATCTTCAAGTTACTGTTGGAATTTTAGAAAATGAGTGTCTTAACTTAATAAAAAGTTTTAGAAAGTATATTACCCAGCATGTACCCTATGTTTTTATGAAATATGCAATGTCAATGGATGGAAAAATAGCCACTAAAACAAATCAATCCAAATGGATTACTGAAGAAGAAGCAAGAAAGCACGTGCATCAGTTACGACACCATGTTAGTGCAATTATGGTGGGAGTCAATACTGTTATTCAAGACGATCCTTTGCTGACATGTAGATTGGAGGAAGGGAAAAATCCTATCCGTATCATATGCGATACACATTTACGAACTCCTCTTACCTCTAAAATCGTAAAAACAGCAAATGATATTAAAACTTACATTGCCACTTCCTCTGAAGACAAAAATAAAATGAAGCTATATCAAAATCATGGCTGTGAAATACTTTCCATAAAGAAAAAAGGCAATCATATAGACTTATCGAGTTTAATGCAACATCTAGGAAACATGCAGATTGATAGCCTAGTTCTAGAAGGGGGCAGTCTAATGAATTGGAGTGCTTTGGAACAACAAATTGTTGATGAGCTGAAAATATATATTGCACCAAAAATTTTTGGAGGCAGTGCCAAGTTTCCTGTCGGAGGTGAAGGCATTTCTTTGCCAAATGACGCTATTAGATTGAAACCTTATGCTTTTTCTCAAATAGGAAATGACTATCTCATAGAAAGTGAAGTGATTTATCCATGTTCACAGGAATAATTGAAGAAATCGGAAAAGTTGAAAGAATACAGAAAGACTCTCGTAATTGTAAACTATCAATTAAAGCCTCAAAAATATTAACGGATATCCATTTAGGTGATAGTATAGCAGTAAATGGTATCTGTCTTACAGTTACTCATTTCAATCATCAATCCTTTACAGTTGATGTAATGAATGAAACATGGAGTCGAACAGCTCTTACTCTATTAAAACATGGAAGTGAGGTGAATCTAGAAAGAGCCTTATCTGTCAACGGTCGACTTGGGGGTCACGTCGTTACAGGACACATTGATGGTACAGGAAAAATCTCGTCAATAAAAAAAGATGATAATGCTGTATGGTATCAAATCAACACACAAAAAGAAATTTTAGATTTAATAGTTGAAAAAGGATCTATTACAATTGACGGCATTAGTCTGACTGTCGCTAAAGTCTCCAAAGTAAACTTTTCAGTATCTGTTATCCCTCATACCTTGGAACAAACCATTCTTAAGAGTAAACAAGTCGGGAGTACAGTAAATCTTGAAAATGATATCTTAGGTAAATATGTGCAAAAACTGATGGATAACTCTCCAAAATCAGAAATATCTAAGGAACTATTATATCAAAATGGATTTTAGCAGAAAGGATAATCAGTCAATGGAATATCGAAAAATACAAGAAGCATTAGAAGCATTGCAGAAGGGACGACTTGTTCTTGTTATAGACGACAAGGATAGAGAAAATGAAGGAGACTTAATTTGTTCTGCACAAGCAGCTACAACAGAAAATGTTAATTTTATGGCTACTTATGCCAAAGGATTAATTTGTATGCCTATGAGCGAAAGTTTAGCTAATCAATTAATGCTTTCACCTATGGTTGAAAACAATACAGATAATCATAAGACTGCTTTTACAGTTTCAATTGATTATAAAGAAACGACCACAGGTATTTCTGCCGAGGAAAGAGGACTGACCGCACGTATGTGTGTAGCTGAAGATATAACACCCTCTGATTTTCGCAGGCCAGGACACATGTTTCCTTTAATTGCAAAAAAAGGTGGTGTCCTAGAAAGAAATGGACACACAGAAGCAACTGTTGATTTATTAAAATTAGCTGGACTAAAAGAGTGTGGCCTATGTTGTGAAATAATGAATCATGATGGCAAAATGATGAGAACAGATGATTTAATTCAGTTCTCGAAGAAACACAACATTCCACTAATTACCATCAAAGAATTACAAGAATATAGAAAAGTATATGATCAGCTGGTAGAACGAGTTTCAACTGTCAATATGCCTACTAGATACGGTAATTTCAAAGCAATTAGCTATATAGATAAACTAAATGGGGAACATCATCTTGCTCTTATTATGGGAAACATAGAGGATGAAGCCAATGTATTATGTCGGGTCCACTCCGAATGTTTAACAGGAGATGTTTTAGGCTCTTTACGTTGCGATTGTGGACAGCAATTCGATAAAGCTATGAAAATGATTGTTGAGAATGGTTCGGGTGTCTTACTTTACTTGCGACAGGAGGGACGAGGAATTGGACTTATCAATAAATTAAAAGCCTATCATTTACAAGATCAAGGCATGGATACGCTTGATGCCAATCTTGCATTAGGCTTTGAAGGTGATTTAAGAGAATATCATATTGGAGCACAAATGCTTAAAGATCTGGGACTTCAGTCACTTCATTTACTGACAAATAATCCTGACAAGGTTGAACAGTTAGAAAAATATGGAATTACCATTTCCAGTAGAATATCAATCGAAATAGAAGCCAATCCTTACGATAGTTTTTATTTAGAAACAAAGAAAAATCGAATGGGTCACATTTTAAATATGGAGGAAAAATAAATGAACACTTATGAAGGTAATTTAGTAGCAAACAATATTAAAATAGGTATTGTTGTAGCGAGATTTAATGAATTTATAACTTCAAAATTATTATCTGGAGCACTAGATAATCTCAAAAGAGAGAATGTAAACGAGAAAGATATCGAGGTAGCCTGGGTTCCAGGAGCTTTTGAAATACCACTGATTGCATCAAAAATGGCAAAAAGTAAAAAATATGATGCAATTATCTGCTTGGGAGCTGTCATTAGAGGAAATACAAGTCATTATGATTATGTATGTAGCGAGGTATCTAAGGGAATCGCCCAAATCAGTTTAAATAGCGAAATTCCTGTTATGTTTGGTGTGCTAACGACAGATACAATTGAACAAGCCATAGAACGAGCTGGTACTAAAGCAGGAAATAAGGGTTCTGAGTGTGCACAAGGAGCTATTGAAATGGTCAACCTAATTCGTACATTAGACGCATAGAACAGACTCTACTTTTAGACGAATAAAGAAACTTGGCAAAATCGCAATTTAATACTCTGTGAAAATCATAGAGCAAACTAGGAAACCAGTCGCAGAGTGGTCAAACACAACTTCGATGTTACAGACAAAACTGGCAAAATTAGCTCAAAACACTGTTTTGAGATTACTGATAAAACTGACGTCGTTTAAAAAGAGTTTCGAAAAGAATTAGGAAAAAATGAAGTAACTATTTCCATGATAAAACGCATAAAATCAAGGTTTTTGAACACCTGATTTTATGCGTTTTTTTGATTTTGAAAATTTTTCCCAGACTTTTTTATACTTTTAATATTTCCCCAACTCACGGAGACTGGTGTGATTTTCCTGAATACGTCGGAACATCTTTTCCATATCCGACTTGGTAAAATGCACCAAAACAGGACGTCCGTGAGGACAGTTATAGGGATTGTCACATTGAGAAAGCTGATAGAGGAGTTGTCTAGCTGAATGATCATCAATACGATGATTGGCCTTGATAGATCGCTTGCAAGACATCATGATAGCCAGCTCTGCTCGGTATTTCTTGATAGAAACTTCCTTGGTCAAAAGGAGCATGTCGCACATCTCATAGATGCCTGATTCAATCTCTTCTTCTGCCATCCAAATAGGATGTTCACGTAGAATAAATTGATTTTCTCCGTACTCTGCTAGAAAGACGCCCACTTCCTCTAAGAGAGGCATTCTTTCCTTGAGACGCAGGGCATCATCCGCAGGAAATTCAAAGATATAGGGCACTAGGAGTTGCTGCTGGCTTTGGTCAACATTGCCAATGCTTTCACGGTACTCCTCGTACTTGACCCGTTCCTGAGCAGCGTGCTGATCTATGATGTAAAGTCCATCTCGCCCTTGGGCAAAGAGATAAGTCCCGTGCATTTGTCCGAAAAACTCCAACTCTGGGAAGCTGGATGCTTCTTCTCGCTCCAGTTTGTCATAAGCCTTATCGATGCTAGCAAGATCTAACTCTGGATGGTCTAGCTGGTCGTAGTTAGCAGGCTTTCTCTCTGCAAAATGCAGTTTTGCTGGCTTGGTCAATCGGTCCAAGGTTTCCTTGGCAAACAGGGTCAAATCCTGCCCTTCATCAGTCAATTCTACCTGATAATCAGCTACTTCAGTTTGACTAGGTCTTGACGGCTCAGTTTTCTCATAGTAGAGCGTATTTTCTTTGAGTGGGAGAATGGTCTGCTCCACCTTCTCACGATTGCGCACGGTCGATTTGGCAAGATTTTCCAAGGCATCTGGTATCAAGGTTTGCTCCTTGAGACTGTTGGCAATAGCTTCTGAGACCAGCGTCATCAGTTCTTTTTCCTTAGAAATTCGCACCTCTTGCTTGGTTGGATGTACATTGACATCCGCTAGATAGGGGTCGATATGGATGTGAATGACTGCCAGTGGAAAACGGCCTACCATGAGCTTACTTCCGTAACCATCTAAAATAGCACGATTGAGTAGGAAATTCTTGATATAACGACCATTGATGAAAAGGCTGATATAATTGCGGTTAGCCCGAGTCAACTCAGGCAAGGACACAAAACCTGAAATTTCGAAATCTAGGTCAGAATTTTCAATTTCAATCATCTTCTTGGCACTGACCAAACCGTAAATCCCTGCAATAGCTTGGCGCAGTTGACCAGTCCCAGCTGTCCGCGTCATTTCCTTACCATCACTAATCAAGCTGAAAGAAATCTCAGGATGGGCCAAGCCCAGACGGTTGACAATATCAATGATATGAGACAACTCCGCTTGCTGGCTCTTCATATACTTGAGACGGGCAGGCGTGTTGAAAAAGAGATCCTCCACACAAACCTTGGTTCCCACAGGACTAGTCGCTGGGATGACTTCCTCAACTTCACCCCCACGCGCGACTAACTTGGTTCCATGACTAGCACCATCCACCGCCGTTAACAGAGTCAAGACACTAACAGACGCAATAGAAGGCAAGGCTTCACCACGAAAACCAAGCGTCCGAATCCGAAAGAGATCTGCTTGATTTTTTATCTTACTGGTCGCATGGCGACGCAGGGCCAACTCCACCTCATCGTGGGCAATTCCATGACCGTTATCCGTGATTTGAACCTTCTTGAGACCAGCTTCCTCAATCTCAATGATAATCTGACTAGAGCCCGCGTCAATGGCATTTTCTACCAACTCTTTAACCACACTGGCAGGACGTTCAATGACCTCCCCAGCTGCGATTTGGTTTGCCAGCATCTCTGGCAATTCAATAATATGAGACATCTTTCAGCCCCTTTCTGTATCTATTTTCCTAGAAATTAATTAGTGCTATTATACCATATTTCAGAAAGAACAGAAAAACTCCACCACATAGGAGCCCAATCCCTCCACATAGACAAAGTCCCTTGCCAGAGGGAGTAAAATAGTGGTATACTCAATAAAAATCAAAGAGCAAACTAGAAAGCTAGGCGAGGAGACTCTCGTAAATAAAGATGTTTTAGAGGCTTATTTACCATGGACTAAAGTTGTACAAGAAAAGTGCAAATAAGAAATCTCCAGATTAGGAACTATCAGTGAGTTCTCTAGTCTGTAGATTTTTCAATATACCTCGTTATTGGGCGATTACCATGAATCTCACCAAATTGATCAAGAATCTAGCCCACTATTCAAAAACCACATAGTGCTTCTTTCAGTTTGATTGGATTCAAGACTGAAATCACTGTGTGGTTTTATTTAGAGACTAATTTTCGGCCAGTCTCGTAACATTAATGAACGAATTTAAGGGCACCTCTAAAAACCCAAAAAAATCGTAAAACATGAGATACTAGAGATAGAGGTAAGCTAGGTTAGGCGATGGAATTTTTTATAGATGATGAACAAACACTATCAAAATTGAGTTCAATGGGCAATCCATTGGAAGGCTTAGATAAGGCAATGGATTGGGAGCAAATTAGACCTATTCTTGAGCAGATTTTTAGAAACCATCAAAAGGCGGACTCCCTCCGCATGATTTTTTCATGATATTTAAGGTGCTCTTGATCCAACATCTCCATAATTTATCAGATGATGCGATGGAATATCAACTCTTTCATCGTCTGTCATTTCGTCATTCCACAGGTTGTGATGAATGTAAAGTACATGATGCAAAAACCATCTGGTTGTATAGAGAACGCTTGACCAAATCAGAGAAAGAACAAGAATTATCTGAGTAATTTTATCTAACACTAGCAGAAAAAGGCTTATTAGCTCATCAGGGACAGATAGTAGATGCCCCATTTGTAGAATCCCCTAAACAACGCAATACACGAGAAGAGAATCAACAAATCAAAAAAGGAAAGATTCCGACAGATTGGAATACAGCGAAGCCTTCTCAAAAAGATAGGGATACAGGATGGACTAGGGAGAACCAACTTACTTTGGTTATACAAATCATATTATACTCTTCGAAAATCAAATTAAAACCACGTCAGCTCTATCTGCAACCTCAAAACAGTGTTTTGAGCAACTTGCGTCTAGCTTCCTAGTTTGCTCTTTGATTTTCATTGAGTATTAGTATCGACCAAAAATCAAAACTAATCAAGAAATTTGAGATTACTTCTGCTAATATTCACGATTCTCGCGTCTTGGAAGAGTTGTGTGAGAGTAAGGAGCCGATCTTTGATGATAGTGCTTTTCGAAATAAAACCTTGACTGATTTGGATAAGCGTATCAATCAGTCTATTTCTCGTATCCGCTGTCGTGTGGAACATGTTTTTGGTGTTATTAAAAATACGATGAAAGGAAGTCATTTTAGAGGAATTGGATTAGCGCGTACAAAAACGAATGTGATTTTGACAAATTTGTTGTATAATATCTGTCGTTTCGAACAAATCCAACGATTAGGGTTGAAAACATGGGGGAGTATACCCTAAAATAGAATAATCCTCAATTAGAGGTGAAAAAAAAGAAAACCAGCTAAAATAGGTTCAAGTATTTCTTTACTTTGGGACTATTTTAGTTGATTTTTTTACTGTATTTTAATCTTCTGTTTTTTTTAGAGGTCCCTTAAGAATTTTTATTATTCCGTAAGTAAAATCTGTTAAATAACACAGCGTTGAATAATAATAACACAGAAAACAGATAAATACTGTATTTCATATCTTGGTTAAATAGCCAACCTCCAATAAATCCTCCCAGAGTATCACCTATAAAATAGGAAGTTTGAGAAATGCCATAGAAATATGAAATTTTTTCCTTTGGATAAATTGATAATTCCATTAACTCTTGTGTAATTGATGATAGGTTTACAAAAAATACTCTAATAATCAATATCGTTATTACTAAATAATATTTTAAATGAAAACTAAATAATAAAGTAAGTATCGAAATCAACAACTCGGATAAAATATAATATCCTTGTTTATGATTATCTACTTTTCTACTTGAAAATATGGAAGAGAAATAAATTGTTAATAGACTTAAAATAGTTAGAACAGGCCCAATAAAAACTTCTGATATTTCTTGACGTCTTAAAATAACGGGTAGATAAGGAGAAAATATACTAGCAATTAAACCTGAGAAGATACCAAAAAAGATTATTCTCTTTTTCATGTAATTACTAGATTCTAAGATTCTTTCTGCTCTTTCACTCTTATCAACAAAACTGTCAATTTTAGGAATACAAAAGAAAGTTACTAAACATAGCATACTTGCCGAAGCTAAAACAATAGGATACGCCATACTATGAAAAAAATATATTAAGCAATATAGCAAAATGCCTGACAATATCCCTCCAATAGAAGTTCCTAAACTGCTGGAAAATCTTTTTAAGGAAATCGTAACTACTCTGTCTTTTTCTTTTCCTATTCCGACAGCCCATGTTCGCAATAAAAGAATTATTGTTGCCGCTCCAATACCTGAGATAAGACCAGAGATTAATGATATCAACCAATCATTAGGAAATAATCTCAATAATAAACCGATAGAATATAGTATTACTCCTATTCTTATCAGATTTCTTAAATTAAAATAATTAATTCTTCTGCCTAGAATTCCAGCAAACATTCCTGAAAAAGCCATTGCTGAATATGAAATACTATAATTCAGTAAACTTCCATTCAAATCAAACCAAATTGAATGAACACTCCTAGAAAGTGACATTGATAAATAAAACAGAATATTAAAAACTAAAAACTGGAAAGAATCAGGATACTTTATAAATAGAGTTTTATATCTTTTCATTCGGCATTCTCTATAATTTCTTTAATACTTTCTGAATCAGGAAAAATTCTATACCCAATTTCTATAGTTCGTTTAAATTCATCCAACCTGTCTAAATTATAAAAAATTTCTGCCGAAATTAAAATATAATTTAGTAAGTCTTCATCATTCAGCTCATACAATTTATTATTCAATAAAGGTAAATTATTGTATGCTTCATTGTAAAGATTAAACTCCGTTAGTTCATAAGTTATATCGTACCAAAAAGAAAACGTTCTATTTGACAATTCAAAAGCTTTACTAAAATATTCTAATGATTTCGCAGTACCTCTAAAATAGTAGCCTAGGAGCGAATATTTTTCAGCAAAATTATTAGAATGATGTGGCATACTCTCTATAAATTCTAGAAAATTTTCGACATCTGTCTCTAAAAGATTTCTAGAATATTCTAGATAGTACTCAATAAAAAGCGGATCCATATTTTTCAAAATATAAAAAGTTTTCCGAGAATTAGTATTGTCACCTATAGTGACATAGCACTGATATAAATTAAACCAAAGTACACTTTCATGAAGAACAACCGAAGAACTAGAGTTATCTAATTGTTTTATTTGATTTAAACAACGTTTTAATAATATGATTGTTTCCTCTACTTTGCCCATTTTAAATAATAGTAGGGCATACCCATTTCGATTAAAAATACTCTCTAATGTCACTTTATCTTTAATTAAATCATACGCTTCATTCAATAATACAATAGCTTTTTGATCATCTTGAAGGTATTTAGGATGATGGCGTGCATAGAGCATTGCAAGCATATAGTTTGCTGCCACAATATGGTCAACTTTTCCATCATGTTTGTATAGGTTGTAGTAGTATTCTGCTTTTTCTGTTTCCAATAACATATTATAAGTTGTAGCTAATTTGAAAACATCTCGTCTATTATCATATTTATTTACTAAGTAAGTAAATATTTTTTTAGAAGCCCATAAATCACCTGCTGATAAATATTTTAATCCTAATTCATGTAATTCCTCTGCTGATTGATTGAGAAAGATATCTTCATATACATAACGTATTTTTTTTATTGGAGTAATTTTAATATTTATTTTTACATGACTTGATAGTTCCTTTAATATGAATTGATCACCCTCTGATAAATAACTTAAATCACTTAGCTCAATGTCTAAAATTTTTAAATGTTCTCTAAGTTGATTTACAATTTTCTTCATGATGTCCTCAACTCTAGGTAACATCGAATACCTTAACTGGCTATCATAACTTTGACGAGCAGTTAAACTTAGCTCACCTCCTCTAGGTAACTCTGGAAAAATTAAAAATTTAGCTTCTTCGCTACCCATTTTTGAGAAATTAAAATCCATTTTCTTTAAAATTTCTCTTGTAATTCCAAAACTAGTTACATTTACTTCAGAAATTAATATTTGCATTTTCTTCTCCAAATACATAAAATTCTTCTTTTTTTCAAAATATTCATACTCGATACAATAATTATCCAGATTTACTGAAATCTAACGAATTCTGATCAATTTTTCGTTTTCAACTAAGTAGCTTAAAAGTAAATCAGATGAGTATATCATATAATATAAATTATACTTGTCTATTATTTTTAGAATAAATATTATAAAATCTAATAAAAAATTAAGAATCTAAGATTTAATCTTAGATTCTTAATAAAAACAAATACATACTTGTACTTATTTATCACCGCCATTGTAACCTAGTACAAAACGAATTTTCTTAGGCTTTAAGCTCTTCTTCTTAAACTTCAATTTAATTTCTCCCTCTATTATAAAATTTAAGATTTTTATCCGATGAGGAGAAATCTTATCAAACCTCATAATGTCGTTATAGATTAGTCTGAACAGTTAGAGAGCTTGCCCATTCGCTGGACCTGGATCAATCCCTCTAGCTATCTTATGAACTTGGGGTGTTCTCGCAATCCCTAACAGAATTAATCCAATAACTAATACAGCAACTATTTTCTTAAATAAACTTCTCATATACCTCTCCTTTTTTCTTGCATTTATTTTATCACTTCAAAATTAGCTTGTCAAGTATTTTTATAATGTTTTTTTATTTTTTTTTGTTTGATACTTTTTTGTATCTAAACTGGGTTTGAAAAACGATGCTCACTTGAACACCGTATTCATTATTCTGTTATATCTGCAATGTAATGCTCAACTTTCAAAGCCATTGACATGTTTTCCTCTAATTTGTAAAGGAAATGAGCTGTCTCAAAATATTCTTTCACTGAACTTTTAGAAGAGAAATTTTCACTTACGTTTCCCATCAATAAGTACAAATCAGCCAAAAGATAATTCGTTCTGTATGCCTTACATTGTTTTATAGTAGCTGTAATTTTAGTAATAGCTTCTTCAATATTTTTCTGTAACCATAGATAACGACAAACGTTGTAGTTAAACTTAATAGATAGCTCTAACTCTTCGATTGTACTCAAATTGAGTTGATTTACTCGATACTCTAGTTTTTCACGAATTTTATTGAAACGACCTAAATCTCCAATATCATAGTAAAAATTGAATAGGGTGTTTGAAACTTGGAGATAGTTCAAATCAGATACACTTAACTGTGATAATACCCCCTCTAATCGTACAATCGCATCTTCTTTCTGTCCGTAAAAATAAAAATCTATCAGAGATTTTATCCATTCCATGTAGATTTTATCTGCTAAAGATAGGCGGTGAGCTTTTACATTCTCCAATTCATATATATATTTCAAAGACTCATAATTGCGATTTGTAATAAATGTCTGTGCTAATTTCTTAAATTCCGATAACTCCTCAACTTTCTCTACAACCTGCTCATCAAAAAAATAATCCATACTGACTTTTAACTTCTTAGCAAGGGCATGCAGGAAATCCGCTCCAGGGGTAAACTCTCCGCTCTCTAATCGACTGATTTGCCCCTGTTTACAGATACCTTCAGCTAGTTCTCGCTGAGACATTTTTAATTCTTTCCGTCTATTTTTTAATCTTGTTGCTAATAGTGTGCCCACGTTTGCATTTTCCTCTTCTATTTGATTTCAGTTTTAATTGTAACATGATTAAATCTAAAATTCAAATCAATGATTCGAAAGATACAAATTGTATATAAAATCTATTTTTGCAATTCATCATCAACTTATTTACTTTTCATTTCTTCATTCAAACTCTTTATAAACTTATCCAGCTTCAACGCCACTTTTCATACCTATCACCTTCTAATTACAACTGTTCCCCTAGTTCTTTCAGCCCCTTTCTGTATCTATTTTCCTAGAAATTAATTAGTGCTATTATACCATATTTCAGAAAGAACAGAAAAACTCCACCACATAGGAGCCCAATCCCTCCACATAGACAAAGTCCCTTGCCAGAGGGAGTAAAATAGTGGTATACTCAATAAAAATCAAAGAGCAAACTAGAAAGCTAGGCGCAGACAGCTCAAAACACTGTTTTGAGGTTGTAGATAAAACTGACAAAGTCAACAACTATCCTACGGCAAGACGACGCTGACGTGGTTTGAAGAGATTTTTGAAGAGTATTAATAAAGGTGTACAAGAAGTGAGATTAATTTTGTATGAAAAACAAGGAGAGAAATTTATGAAAGTAGAATTACAGATTAGTGAGACTTACGAGGAGGAAAAGCTGATTGTCCAAGCACCTCAGCCGACAGATAAAGTTCAGAAAGTCATCGAGTTCGCAGAAAATCTGGACCAAAGAGAAAAAATCAAAGGGAAAATCGATGATCAGGTCTATCTAGTTGAGATTGGCAAGATTCAGCGCTTCTATATCGAGAATCGGAAGGTTCTAGCAGAAACCGCGAGTCAGACCTACAGCATTGATTTGCGACTCTATCAGGTTCTTAAACTCTTGCCAACCAATTTTATCCAAATTTCCCAATCAGAAATCATCAATATCGATTCCATCTCTCACCTCAAGCTCACGCCAAACGGTCTGGTAGAAATTTTCTTGAAAAACGAAAGCTTCACCTACTCTTCACGCCGTTATCTAAAAACCATCAAGGAGAAATTAGAACTATGAAAAAACAAGTATTTCACGATGCAGCTGCCGGTGTTCTTATCGGCCTCATCCTCTCTATCCTCTTTTCACTCATTTATGCACCAAATACCTACGCACCACTAAATCCCTACTCTCTCATCGGCCAAGTGATGGATCAGCATCAGGTTCACGGTGCCTTGGTCTTGCTCTACTGCACACTTATCTGGGCAGCCATTGGTATGCTCTTCAACTTTGGCAATCGCTTATTCAGCCGTGACTGGAGCATGCTTCGTGCCACTCTGACTCATTTCTTCCTTATGCTGGCTGGCTTTGTCCCACTAGCAACTCTTGCTGGTTGGTTCCCTTTCCACTGGATTTTCTACCTCCAGCTCATTATCGAGTTTGCGATTGTCTATCTCATCATCTGGGCTATTCTCTATAAAAGAGAGGCTAAAAAAGTAGATCACATCAATCAACTCTTGGAGCATAGAAAATAGGAACCTCATAATAAGCAAATCCGAGAAAGAAACTTCTCGGTTTTTCTTTATCCTGCTGCACCTTACTATAGTGAAATGAAATAAGAACAGGATAAATCGATCAGGACAGTCAAATCGATTTCTAACAATGTTTTAGAAGCAAAGGTGTACTATTCTAGTTTCAATCTGCTATATCATAACAGTTATTTCAGATTTTCTTTGTAAATTTTCTATCTTTTTTCAAAATATTCCTGCATTTTTCCAAAATTTTTTGTAGAATATAGATTACATATACAGATTATTCTGAAAATTCAAAAAGGAGTATTTATCATGTCGCAAGCTATTTCCTTAAATCAATCAACCTGGGCAAGCAAGCTAAAAGCAATGGGACCTGGAATCCTAATGGCAACTGCCGCTGTTGGAGGTTCCCACATTGTATCCTCAACTCAAGCTGGCGGTTCTTACGGTTGGTCTCTACTTCTCTTGGTCATCTTAGCCAATGTCTTTAAATATCCATTTTTCCGTTTTGGTGCTGAATACACAGCTGATACTGGAAAGACTTTGGTTGAAGGTTATGCCGAAAAAGGAAAACTCTATCTCTGGATTTTCTTTATCCTCAATGTCTTTTCGGCTATGGTCAACACGGCTGGTGTTGCCATTCTGTGCTCAGCTATCATCGCCAGTGCCTTCCCAATGATTGGACTTAGTATTACTCAGTGGTCCCTCATTCTCGTTGCAATCATTTGGGCTATGCTACTCTTTGGAGGCTACAAACTTTTAGACGGCATGGTCAAATGGATTATGTCTGCCTTAACCATTGCGACTGTTCTTGCAGTTATCATTGCGGCGGTCAAGCATCCAGAATACAGTTCTGATTTTGTCGAGAAGACACCTTGGCAAATGGCAGCTCTGCCCTTCATCGTCTCCCTCCTAGGATGGATGCCGGCTCCTATTGAAATTTCAGCCATCAATTCACTTTGGTCAGCTGAAAAGAGAAAGACCGTCAACTTTAACACAGAAGACGCTCTGTTTGACTTTAACACTGGTTATATTGGAACAGCTATCCTAGCCGTCTTCTTTGTGGCACTGGGAGCACTGATTCAGTATCCTACAGGGCAGGCGGTTGAAGCTGCTTCAGCCAAATACATCTCTCAATTCGTGGGCATGTATGCCTCTGTTCTTGGCGAATGGTCCCGTTACTTGATTACCTTTATTGCCTTCCTCTGTATCTTTGGAACAGTTATAACTGTTATCGATGGCTATTCTCGCGTTAATCAGGAATCTCTCCGACTGCTAATCAGTCAAAAAGAGGACAATCGTAAATCTTTGAACATCTGGATGACCATCACTGCTATCATCGGTATCGTCATTATCAAGTTCTTCGCTGGTCAGGTTTCAACCATGCTCCGCTTTGCCATGATTGGATCTTTCCTGACAACACCTTTCTTTGCTCTTTTGAATTACGCCTTGGTAACACGTGAAAACAAAAATCTTCCTTCTTGGCTCAAACACCTTGCCATTGCGGGATTGATTTTCCTCTTTGGCTTCGCCATCTTCTTTATCTACGCACTCGCAATCGGAAAAGCAGGGTAAGGGACAAGCGCGAGATGAAGATAAGGTTTCATTTCAAGAGAAAATTCAGCAAATATTTCTATGATAAAAAGCATAAGAACAAGGTTTTGAAGACCTGAACTTATGCTTTTTTACGTTCTTAAAGACTGTTTATACTCAAAAAACAGTTGAACAACTTCAACCACCTCTTATAAGAACTTTATACTATTCGAGAATCTCTTCAAACCACGTCAGCTCTATCTGCAACCTCAAAGCTGTGCTTTGAGCAACCTGCGACTAGCTTCCTAGTTTGCTCTTTGATTTTCATTGAGTATTAATTCTCCTTTTCCAACTCATACAAATCTGCGATAATAGCTGCGACATGTTTGATATCTTCCAGCATGCCTCGCATTTCAAAGTCAGCCAATACAGGGAAGCCAAAGCGTTGACTGTATTGCTTGGCTGTTAGGCAGTATTGGTTATTAAAGTTACGATTTCCTGACCCAACCACACCAAAACACTTACTAGCATTGTTACCATAGGCAATAAAATCTCCCACCGGTGTCGTCAAAATCTCAACATCTCCGTTATCCACGCCATTCCCACCTTCGAGATAGGTCGGCAAAAAAGCGACATAGGGATGGTCCATTTCATAGAAATTTTTGCCTTCCTTGACCAAATCCTTGATATGAATCTTTTGAACCTCAATCCCTTTGTACTGGGACAAGAGATAGTCTTTCAAGCGCGTCACAAAACTTTCAGTGTTGCCACTCAAACTAATATAAACTAAAGAAATTGTCTTCATATGTACCTCCATGATTTTATCTATAATCAAAAAACAACTACCAAGATTGTATCTTGATAGTTCTTTTTTGTCAATACTTAGGCAAGCTCTTCTGTTTCCTCTTCTTCTGCCAAGGCTTTCTGTTGTCGCCACATCTTATAGAAGACAAGGGCTAGGAAGAGAACATTGATGACGATATAGAAAATGCTAACAGCTTTTGAACCAATACTCACTGTCAAACGCATGCTCTCATCTTGAACCAACTGCACAGCGTCTTGTAAACCAACATAGCCATAAATCGAACCAATAATAGCTAACAAAACATAGCCAACGTAAGTATAGTTTGCATATTGCAAATTTTTACGAACAAGGAAGACAATCGCTACGACCACTAAAATAGTAGATAGCACAATCAAAGCAACATTAAAAATAGAATGAGATGCTTCTGCTACTCTATAGGTATAATTAAGCTGGTCTTCTAATTGCTGAGCATTGACCCCTGCAACTTGTTTCTGAGCAGCACGAAGGGCTTCTTTACTAGGCAAGGGACTCACAATTCCAAACAGAGACGGAACTGAAATAAGGGCAGACAAGATTAGCAAGACCCATAGATAAATTGGTTTCTTTTTCATGATAGGACCTCCTGATAATATTATAGCACCTTTTGTAAAGGAATACAAATCTTATAGTATAGTTTCTACCTGTTTTCGGTAGGCTTTTGGCGATTTTCCGCACAATTTTCGGAAAACTTTATAGAAATATCCAAGGTTACTGTAACCAACAGCATAACAAATATCTTCGATGCTGTCACTAGTTGAAAGCAAAAGTTGTTGGGCAGCCTTAATACGTTGTTTGTTTAGTAACTCTGCAAAAGTCGAATCGGTTTCACGCTTAATCAACTGCCCTAGATAGACAGGATTGATAAAGAGAGCCTTACTGATATCCTTGAGGGAAAGCTCTTTTTGGTAATCACGACCAATGACTTCCAGCACACTGACCACATTTTCATTCATACGGTATTGACCGAAAAAGCTGGTCAGAGTTTCCTTGATATAAGGAACCAATTCATCGAAGGATTGAATAGCATGAATGGTTTTGACGATGTCTGTCAGGTCATCAGCTTTGAGATGTTCAAATAAATGGAAAACATCCATGACAAACTGAATAAAAAGCTGTTTAGTAATCGGAACACGCGGCGTATTTTCAAGAACTACCTTCTCCAAGAGATTTAACTCTTCTACGATTTGATTGAGATTTCCCTGAATGATAACCCTATAAATCGGTTCGTAATAGGCAAAGAGACTCTCAGACTGCTGCAAATTTACAGAACCGTAAAAGAGGGTTTTCTCAGCATTCAGCTTCCAGCGTTCAAAGTGTTCTTGATAAGGAGCTTCAAAAGGTGTAACGACTAAACCATCTAGGGGTTGGCCAGAAATGAAAATCTGCCAGTCTTGACCCAAGACATAGTAGGGAATGGTGAAGGAACCTTGTTTTTCCTTGGATAGACCTATCCACCAATTCTCCTTATCCCCTAAATAACTAACAAATCCAGCCTCGTCTAATTCTTGACTAAGAGTCTGACTTTTCTTCCCTCTCTCGCCGAGCTGACCTGCAATCTTCTCCAGCAGATTTCCCAGCTCTACCTTATCAACAGGCTTGACCAAATAGTCCACCACACTAAGGTTCATTGCTCTTTTTACATAATCAAACTCCTGATAACCTGAGAGCAGGATATAGGCAGCATCTGGTAAGATCTCTTTCATCTCCCGAATCATATCAAGCCCTGTTTTGTCTGGCATATTGACATCGGAAATGATGACATCGACAGGATTTTCCTGAACATATTCTAGAGCTTCATCGGCATGACCGGCTGTTGCGACGACCTCCATATCCCACTTATCAAAGGGAATCAAACGCTTCAGACCTTCTGTCACCATGTACTCATCATCTACTAATAATACTTTATACATTTTCTCCCTTTCTACTCATCTTGAATTGTAATACGATACTGAACACCGGCTTGCTCTGCAGACTCTATCGTAATGGCATAGCGGTCTCCAAAATAGAGCACAAAACGCTCGTGTACATTGACAATCCCGATAGACTGCCTTTGATCACTGTAGCTGGCTTGGTGTTCAAAATATCTCTGACTTAATTTTTCTCGGATATTTGCCAACTTTTCAGCCGACATTCCTCTACCATTATCGACCACCAAAATTTCCACAAAACCATCCTGTTTAAGAGCCTTGATGCTAATCACATTATCTGTCCGCCTGTGGTCAACACCATGCGCGAAATAGTTTTCTACCAGCGGTTGCAAGGTAAACTTGGGAATCTTCATATTCTCTAACTCTGGATCTATCTTGAAACCATAGGCAATGGACTTGGGATAGCGAACCATGCAGAGATAGCTGTATTTACGGCAAAATTCTAATTCCTGTTTGAGGAGGGTCTCTCTTTCGTCGGAAATATTGTTACGCAAGAGACTACTGAATTCATAAATGATATCTGCCAACTCATCTTGACTCTGCATGACTGCGTACATACGCAAGAACTCCAGCGTATTATACATGAAGTGAGGGTTGATTTGCGCCTGCAAGGCCCGCATATTGGCATCTTTTTGACTGAGTTCTAACTGGTAAATATCATGGATATTCTTTTCCAATCGATCCAACATATCATTGGTCGTCTCCGCGATTAGGAGCAATTCCTGATCCTTTTCAAGCGTATCAATGCGAAGACCTTCTTGTCCTTGGGCAATAGCTTGGATGGAATCCACCAAATCCACTACCTGCTTTTGATAATTAGCAAAGGTCTGCCTCAAAGTCAGATAAAGAATGACAATAAAGAGAAGGCTCAAGCCCACAATCAAAGCAGAGCTGGTCACCGTTCCTTGTAAAACAAAGTTTTTGGGAACTGCCACCTGAACCTGATAACCATGAGAAGTTAAGCCAACTAGCCAATTTTCACTCTCCTTATCAACTGTCTCACCAATATGAAAAATCTCCGTATCAAAAGGTGAGGTCACTGTTACTGCCATCGGAGTATGACCTCTAGTATTATCAATGGCATGGTATAAAACAGCAGGATCCAAGGAGATGTAAATCACTCCTAAGTCTTGATCTGACACTGGATCTGACACCGGAATGGCAAAACTATTTCCTGCTGGTTTGAAATCCTCAGCCCTGATTTTTTCTCCACTACGTTTGTCTTTAGTAGAAACATAGACTTCCTTGTAATCTTGAAAAGCAATGGCCACTCCAGTTACAAAATCATTTCGAACATAGAGGTCATCAACATTTTCATACAGAGAGACTGATATATAAGGCGAAGCTTTCCGCTCTAATTGCCAGTAAAAATAGTCTGGCATGCTAAGGCTAAAGTATTTATAGATTCCCTCAATACGAGCTTGGTTTTCAACTAAAGCCTGAGCTATCTGGGTTGACTCTCTATGGTAATATTCAATTTCACTCACTGTTCTAGCAGTTACACGCTGGGCTACTCTCTGGGCTTCCTTTTCACGTGAATCCCAGTCAGCGTAAGAGAGTAAGATTGCAAAACTCGCAATGATAATGATCATCACTGAACTATAGGTTCTTAGAAGCGTATGTAACCAAAAGTGCTTCATTCTATTTTGTCGCCAATTTTTCATGGATGATTTCATAGACAGGTTCCAACATATCACTGATAAAGAAATGCCACATCCCAATTCCTACAAAAAATAGCAGGGCAGGCATATAGTAACCAATTGCTACAAGTAGCACAGTCCCAAGGAGAATCTTGGCCACAGCTGCTAGACTCATAAAGATGCCAATCAAGGATAATTTGAGACTATTTCGATAGGACAAGGCAAAATAAACTTGTAATTTTAAAGATACTGTATAAGCCAAAAAGATCAGGGCAACTACTAGGACATTCAAAAGGGTCGCAATCAAATGAACAATGGTCTGATGAGGCAATTGCACCAAGAGATACAAACCATAGGTCAAAACTAGACCCACACCTAAAAAGCTATAGAAAATCAGGTTGCTTGAGACAAAATTTTGCTTGTAAAGAGACCAAGCCTCCTTCAAACTGTATTCCCGAAAGCTATAACCATGTTCTGCATATAAGCTCATCAAGGTGGCACTAGCCGGCGCTAGACCAAGGATAATCCCTCCTGCTAAAGTTAATAGCCAAAAGAAGGCTGTCGCAATCATCCCTAAAAAGAAACGATTAAAGACAAAGTCTAAAAATCTACCCATGATATTCCCCTAAAAATAACTATGAAACCATTATATCATATTTCAAGCGTTTTCAAAAACTTCTAGTATCCATTTACAATCCCACCAAACCATGGTAAAATGAGAATTGTGAAAAAATTATCAGGAGACAATTCATGAAGAAATCTATCTTAACTACACTGCTTTTTGCAGTTCTTTACTTCCTCTGCATGGGGATTGGTGTCCTTTTGGGCAATCTCTTTGACCAAACTGGAAACATGTTTTATGCGCCTGCCTTTACTGCCCTTGTCGGCGGTAGCGTCTATATGATCCTAGTCGCAAAAGTTCCGCGCTTTGGAGCCATTACCACTATCGGCCTTGTCATTGCCTTCTTTTTCTTGGGAACTAAACACGGTGCTGGTTCCTTCCTTCCTGGAATTATCTGTGGCCTCCTAGCAGATGAAGTAGCTCATTTAGGAAAATACAAGGACAAAACAAAGAACTTCCTTTCTTTCATTATTTTCGCCTTTAGTACAACAGGACCAATCTTGCTTATGTGGATTGCGCCCAAAGCCTATATGGCTACTCTTCTGGCAAGAGGAAAATCCCAAGAATATATCGACCGTATCATGGTCGCTCCAAACCCTGGAACTGTCCTTCTATTTATCGCAAGTATTGTCATCGGAGCCCTAGTGGGTGCCTTGATTGGACAAGCCTTGAGTAAAAAATTTGCCCAGAAAATCTGATCAGTTAAAAAGAGCCACGCGGCTCTTTTTATTTATGACTCAATTTCTTAGTCAAGAAATCTCCCAAGAATTGGATTGCAAAGATAATCAAAATGATAATAATGGTTGCCAAGATGGTCACATCGTGATTGTAGCGGTTAAATCCATAAGCGATGGCTACGTTACCGATACCACCAGCTCCAACCGCACCGGCCATAGCTGTTTCCCCAACAAGGGAAATCAAGGTCACAGTCGTCACACGGATCAAATCTGGAAGACCTTCTGATAGGTAAACACCCACGATGTCCCAGAAAGTCGCTCCGCTCGCTTGAGCCGCCTCAATGACACCGCCATCCAATTCAGCCAAGACAACCTGCACCTGACGGGCAAAGAAGGCAAAGACTGCAAAAGAAAGTGGGACAAGGGCTGCATTTGGCCCGATACTTGTTTTAACAATCAAGTGAGAAAGTGGTGACAAGATTGCCAAGAGGATGATAAAGGGAACCGCACGAAAAATTGAGGTAATTTTGTCTAAAATCCAGAATACGACTTTATTCTCCAAGACACCACCTGGCGCTGTCAAGACGAGAAAGAGACCTGCCACTAGCCCCAAGAAGCCTCCGATAATGAAGGAAAGAACTGTCATATAAAGAGTTAAGTAGATAGCCGTTCCCCAGCCTGCCTGACCAGCCCAACCCATCTTATAGACATTTGGTAAATAGGTTTGAATCAATGATTCCATCTTACTGTACTCCCTTCAATACTTTTAGTTGTACACCTGCTTGACGAATGGCTTCTTGGGCACCTGCCAACGCTGCTTTTTCACCTGACAAAACCACCACCAATTCTCCAACAGGAGTACCATCGAGAATTTCGATATTCCCATAGAGAATATTAGCCGTTACTTGATAATGCTTGTACAATTCATTCAAAAGTGGCTCGTCTGTTGAAGATCCAGCGTACTTGAGTTGCACCAAGAGACTGTTTTCAGACAAGTGTTCCACGATTTCTTGCTTCTCGATTTTGACCATGGCTTCGTCAATACCTGTAGCTGTTGAGATAAAGTCTTGAGTCAAAGGTTGTTTAGGGTCTGAGAAGATTTCAAGCACACTACCCTCTTCAATCAAATGCCCATCCTGCATAACTGCAACACGGTTGGCAATGTCTTTGACAATCTGCATTTCATGCGTAATCAAGACAACAGTCAAGCCTAATTTTTGGTTCAAATCTTGCAACAAGGCCAAAATCTGCTTGGTTGTCTTAGGGTCAAGGGCAGAAGTTGACTCGTCTGAAATCAAGATTTTTGGATCATTGGCCAAGGCACGCGCAATTGCCACACGCTGTTTTTGCCCCCCAGATAGTTGTGAAGGGTAGTTTTCAGCACGATCTGCCAAACCAACCAAGTCCAACAACTTAGCTACTTTAGCCTTCTTTTCTTCCTTGCTGAGTCCAGAGTGTTTAAGGGCAAAGGCTACATTCTCCTCTGCTGTCTTTTGGCTCATCAGGTTAAAATGCTGGAAAATCATCCCGATATCTTGACGTTTACGACGCAACTGCTCTGCCGTCAAGGTGACCTTACCATCAAAAATCACATCGTCGTCAATGGTAATTTTCCCTGCAGATGGTTTTTGCAAGAGGTTAATCACCCGTACAAGGGTTGATTTCCCTGCTCCAGAATATCCAACGATTCCGTAGATATCCCCTTCTTGGATGTGAATGGTCACATCCTTAACCGCTGTGATGGTTCTCTTCTTTTGGTGAAAAGTCACATCGATCTGATCTAACTTGATAATATCTCTACTCATAGCTTCTAATCAGCTCCTCTACTAATTCGATATGGGTGTAATAATCAGCGATTCGCACATTTTCATCTCCACCGTGGTCTCGGCTATTGGCATTTCCTAGACCGAATGCAACCATTGGTACCTCTAGGGCATCAAAGACCGTATGCATAGGTCCTGTCCCCGCTGTCGTCGGCAAGACTGAAACGCCCTGTGGATAGAATTTCTTGGCCAACTCGATCACATTGAGAATGGCTGGTGCGCTCATATCGCTTCGATAGCTCATCTCTCCCAAGGTATAGTATAATTCTACCTTATCAAAGCCATTTTTGTCTAGTTGTTTCCGAATTTTTTCCAGAACATCATGCGGTTCTAGGCCCGGAACCAGACGAACCTCTAGCTTGGCACTGGCTTCTGCAGGTAAAATAGTCTTAACACCCTGACCTTGATAACCAGACTGGATTCCTTCGATATTAAGCGCTGGATCGAAAAAGAAACGTTTTAGAAAGGCCATCCGCTCCTCCTGTAAGAGAGGCAACTCCAATCCATAAATCCGACTAACTTCCTCTGGGTTTCGTTGACCATAAGTTTCTAGCAAGGCCATTTCTCGTTCATTGGGCTCTTGTACTTCTTCGTACAAGCCTTCAACCAAGATACGGCCATCCGCAGCACGAAGAGACTGTAAGGCTTGGAGGAGATACCAAGGAGCTGATTCCACAACACCACCATAACTCGAGTGGATATCCACATCAGCGCTTTTTACCTTGGCATCAAAGGTCACAATCCCCTTATTGCCACCAGAAATTTCCAGCTGTTCCAAGGCATTTTTGGTCCCTTGTTCCCAGACCAACAAATCCGCCCCACGGAGTTTGTCTGCATGCTTTTCCAAATACTTATCTAGGTCTGTTGAAGCCGATTCCTCCGCTCCCTCCATGATAAAGCTGATATTGACAGGTAAATCATCATGGTGCTGCATATATTTTCTCAAAGCACTCAAGCGAGCTGTGATATGACCCTTGTCGTCATCAACCCCACGCCCATACATGAAGCCATTGCGGACCGAAAGCGTAAAAGGATCCTCTGTCCAGACCTGATCCCCATCCGCTGGCACAGTGTCATAGTGGTTATAGAAAATCAAGGTCTTGGCATCTGGACGCGAACTCTTGAAATGTGCCATGACAAAGGGCGCTGTATAGCTCTCATCAATCTCCACTTCAGCTCCAACACGCTTGAAAATCTCACCCAGATAATTTGCGACTTCCTTGAGTCCAACCTGCTGGGCAAAGACTGATTTCTTAGAAATCAAGGTACGCAAAACCTCAAAATAATGTTGGACTACATGATCCTTTTCAAATTTTTCAATCTGTTCTTGTTCGCTAGGAAAAACCATATTCTCTCTACCTTTCTATGAACGAATAATCTTCTTTACACTCCGTGCTCTATACAAAAGCAAGAGGTGGAATTCTCTCTCCCACCTCCCTGTTTCTTATTACCAAACTGGTTGATCCAAACCGTCTGATGTTTCTTCGATAACTTTTTTCACGTCATCTGTGTGGTAAGCTGCGATTACTTTCTTGATAGCATCAGCCTTAGGTGATGTTTCCCAATCTTTTTTCGCAACAATGATGTTGTACCATTGTTTTGAGTTTTCATCAGCTTGTTCTTTGAAAAGTGCTTTCTTGTAGTCCAATTTTGCTTCTGTAACGAAGGTATTGTTTACAACGGCAGCGTCAACTGATGACAATGAACGAGCTGTTTGGCTAGCGTCCAATTCAGTGATTTTCAAGTTCTTTGGATTTTCTTTGATGTTGGCAACTGTTGCAAGAGCAGTTCCAGAAACATCCAATTTAATCAAGCCAGCTGATTGAAGCAAGTAAAGCGCACGGCTTTCGTTTGTAGCGTCATTCGGTACAGCGATTTCTCCGTTTGCTGGGATGTCTTCTACTTTAGTGTACTTGTTGGCACTTCCATTCAAACCTGAGTAAAGGCGGATTGGAGAGATGTAAGTATCTCCAATCGCTACAAGGTCTTTTCCGTTTTCTTTGTTCCAGTTGTTCAAGAAGTTATAGTGTTGGAAAGCGTTCAAATCTACTTCGCCATCAGCAGTTGCTTTGTTTGGTTGTGAATAGTCTGTGAACTCTGTAAATTCCAAGGTAATTCCGTCTTTTTTAACCAATTCTTGGATTTTGTCCCAACGTTTTTCTTCAGAACCGCTACGGTTAACAGTTGCGATTTTGATAGTTGTTGCATTGTCTGCTTTCTTTTCTGAGTTTCCGCAAGCTGCAAGAGCCAAACCTGCGACTGTAGCAAGGGCTGCTAGACCAAGCCATTTTTTGATTTTCATGATTCTTTCTCCTTAAAAATAATACCGTACTAGTATCTCACAATTTGTTTGATTTCACAAATTGTTATTAGATAGTCAGATATATAGTTTAAAACTATATCCCTAAAAACTGAGAAACCACCCACCTTACTCAGAATGGATGATTTCAAGAAATTATTTAATATCAGCTTCTGCCGGTAGATAAGTGTCTCCGAAGAATTGTTTAGACAATTTTTCAAGAGTTCCATCTTTATAAAGTTCTTTGATGCGTTTGTCTACAAACGATTTCAACTCATCTTGACCTTGAGCAAGAAGTGGGTAAACGTACGGTTGTTGGTCGCTTGGAAGTTCGATAACTTTCAAGTTGTCCAAACCTTGGTTCTTGATCACTGTTTCAACACCGATTTTATCAAAAATCTTATAGTCAAATTGTCCATCGCTCAAACGTACCATAATTTGTTGGAAGTCTGCCTTAGTATAGTTAAGGATAGTTGGGTTGTCCGTGTGTTCAGCATTGTATGCTTCTAACTGCTTAGCTGATGTAGTGGCTTGAACGACTTCCGTCGATTTTCCACCGATATCATCGAGAGACTTGATACTAGAGTCATCTTTCTTCACGACAAGGACATTAGGATTTTGGGCAATTGGTGCGGCATAGAGGTATTTCTCCGCACGTTCTTTAGTGTAGCTAAGATTGTTGACAGCCATATTGTAACGGTCAGCGTCAAGACCAGCAAAGACACCTGACCATTCTGTCTTTTCAAACTTGACATCATATTTGTCAGAATCTTTAAAGATAGCGCGAACGACTTCAATCTCGTAACCAGTCAATTCGCCATTTTCTTCATAGATAAATGGCCTTGGTGATCCATTGGTTGCAACGATGATTTCTTTCTTGCTAGCTGCTTCTCCTTCTTTCTTAGCACCCCCTGAGCAAGCCGCAAGCACACCTGCAGCAACAAGTCCTAGGGCAGCAAGAGATGAGTATTTAACGATTTTTTTCATGTCATTTCCTCCAAAATAGAATACCTTATAATCTTAACAGAAAAAGAGCATTTACGCCATTATATGATATCTATCTCTGTGATAAGTTTTTTTTATGGGTAATTTAAAAGACCAAACGCAAGATGGCAATCAAGACCACTCCAAAGAGAACTGTTCCGACTAGATTGCGGTAGCGAAAGGCTACCCAAGCTATTGGAAAGACTGCTAAGAAGTCCAGTCATTTGATTGGAGGAAGGTTCCCAACCTTACCTGTCACTACACTTGAAAGAATCAAGGCAAAGATAATGGAAACAGGCAAAAACTTCAAAAAACGCTCAACAATCGTAGGCAGGCCCTTATACTTGACCAAGATGAAGGGAATCATACGGGGAATCCAGGTCACAAGACCAGAGAAAATAACCGCTAATAAAAGATACTTACTGACCATCTAAAACCACCCCCATGCTACAACCAAGTAGCATCGCAAACAGAACAGCTAGTGACTGAGACACCACTGTCAAAAGTAAAAAGAAGGACACCGCAACAACTGCTAAGATAATGAGCAGATTGCGAACAGGAATCCGTCTTTGCATCATCTGAAATTGCGAAGCAAAAATACCAATAAACATCCCAACCAGGGCAAAATCCAAGCCAAAGATTTCTGGATTTGGTAGCAGGCCACCCAGAGCCGTTCCGACTACTGTCCCCACAAACCAAGCCACATAGCTGTTAAGATTGTTTCCGTGCATCCACATAGGATTTACCTTGTCTGTATGGGCCAATTCACCCATCAAAACGCCATAGGTCTCATCTGTCAAGATACTAGACATACCGATATTGTACCAAAGACTGGTATGACGGAAATAAGTCGATGCGTGTAAACTCAACAAAAAGAGACGCAAGTTGATTAGAAAAACCGTCATAGCAATAGCTGCCACAGGAGCTTGAACCACAATCAGTGCCAACATGGCAAACTGGGCACTCCCAGCATAAACAAAGAGACTCATCAAGCCCATCTCAACAGGTGTCACATAGGGCGCACCGATAGTCCCACAGGCCAGGCCGATACTGACATAGCCCAGAGCCGTTGGCATGGCTGCCTGCGCCCCCTCCTAAAATCCTTTTTCTTTCATCTTTCTCCTCATATTGTCTTAATAATACTCAATGAAAATCAAAGAGCAAACTAGGAAACTAGCCGCAGGTTGCTCAAAACACCGTTTTGAGGTTGCAGATAGAACTGATGAAGTCAGCTCAAAACACTGTTTTGAGGTTGTGGATAGAACTGACGAAGTCAGCTCAAAACACCGTTTTGAGGTTGTGGATAGAACTGACGAAGTCAGTAACCATACCTACGGCAAGGTGAAGCTGACGTGGTTTGAAGAGAGTTTCGAAGAGTATAAGTAGGCTGAAAAGAATCCAGCCACAGCATGGACTATTATATAGCAGATTGAAATAAGATGAGAACAAATCGATTGGGAAAGTAAAATTAATTTCTATAAATGTTTTAGCAATTGTTTCGTACTATTTTAGATTCAGTCTACTATAACACATTCAGAAAAGAGAAAAAGTCTGTTGATTTTGACCATCATAAAAAGACTGGCAATCCAGTCTCAAACATATATTATAGAAATTCTCCACTAAATACTTTCACGAATATTCAGAAGCATAACAAAGGCAACTAGAAGAAATAGCAATAAAACAAAGCTAACTGCCAGAGTTCCAAAGCTAGTAGCAATGGTTACCAAAGCTATTGTAAATAAGCTAGGTAAAACAACCGTAATGGCACCGATAGAGGATTGAACTGCTCCCATTGACTCCTCAGGTATTTGTTTAAAAACGAGTTCTTGCAATCTAGGAGAGAGAACACCTGCGAAAAAGGCATCCAAGGTACTAAAGATGAGAATCCAGTCAAAACGAACTGTGGCAAATCCTACTAGAAGAAGCAACTGGATGACAAGTGAGGCATAGAGAGCTGTTTTTATGGAAATGGTATGTTGCAGATAGCCACTTACAAGGCTTCCGACAATCAGGGCTGACAGTTCAAAAGTGGATAGCAAGGCAAGAGATTGACCTGTTTGTAAATTCAAAAAGGGCTGGTTCCTTAAAAATAGAGTGGAAATAGGAACCGTAACATTTATCACTGCTTGACTAGTAGAGATAATAAACAAAACCAAGAGCACCTTATTCATATTCCATATCAATTTTGATGATTGGAGCAAATGCTGGCAAAAGGATTTTACAGAGAGTCCTTCTTGATAGCTAATCGTTTTTTCTACTTTCAAGAGGTCAGTTTTTATGAAGAGGATACCTAAAAATGCGATTAAAAAGGTAAGAGCGTTCAGTAAGGAAATAAACTGGATGGATAGAATGCCTAGTAAGACTCCTCCTAGGATATTACTGATTGTTTTCACTAAACTAACAGTTGACTGTTTAAAGCCAATAGCTTCTGCCAGATGGTCTTGCCCAATAATTCTAATGAAAATCGGAGTGAGCATGGCTCCTGAAAAGTAACTCAATGTGTCAGACAAGAGGTTAAGCAGACAAATAAATGCTACTAGCAACAAGGAGAAAGACTGCCCTGAAAGTGATAAAGAAACGATAGAGTAAAGCAAAAATTTTGCAAAACTAATGACTGTGTATTTCAAGACACGATGATGTTGAAAATCTGCCAAAACTCCCAGAAAGATTTGTAAAATTTGGGGCAGGGTTTCTGAAATCGTAATGAGTAAAATCGCCAAAGGTGCAAAAGACGCATCTGCCACATAATTCAGAAAGGCCAGATAAAAAATCGTATCCCCAAGCGTTGAAATCCACTGGTTGATAGTTAATTGCCTAAAATCTCTATTTTGAAGAAATACTTTCATCACAACTCCTTCTTAAGTTCAAATGGGAATCTTTCCCCAAGGATAGACCGCGATACTACTAACAACCAAAATTACAGTAACATCAAAAGCTGACCAATGCCATTGTAGACTATATGCAGTCCAATAGGCCAATAAATTGACTTTGTCATTCTAAATAAGACTGCAAATATAAGACCTCCACCCATATAGAAGACAAAGTCTGTCAAGACCCAACCGTGATTACTAATGTGCGAGACCCCAAATAAAACAGCGGAACCAAGTACATCTAGCCCCCATTTCTTTCCTTTTTCCAGAGCAGTCATCACTAATCCACGATAAATCATGTCTTCAAAAATGGGACCTGCAATCACAGGATAAAAAAAATACATCAAAAATGCCGTAGCTCCTGTAAAAGTAGGAGCAGCATGTTGATAAGAAATTTCATTTCGAGTAGGTGGGAAAAGAAAAAAGGTGACAAAATTCCAAGCAACAAAAGCAAGCAGAGCTAGGAAGGAATAGAAAAGATAGGATCCTTTAAACTTTCTACTATTGATTTTCTGCCATTTCCCCGACCAAATCATAGCAATAAGAGCAAATAAAACCACAAGAAAATTCAACATCATATCCGACAGATAATAGGCAAAGTCAGATAGCCCAGCAACAAGGTCACTGCGTAAAACTAAAACACTGAACTTCTGGTCAGCAATAACTAGTAGAAAAACTATAATAAAGTAGCGGTGTGAGATTATCTTTTTCATTCTATTTTCTCCTATACTATGAAATAAAGACAGTCCCTACCCAAGAAAAAGGCAAGGACTCTGAATATCAATAATGGCGACGATTAACAGTGGAAGAATCATGGTTAAAATATTTCTTCCAGAAATTAGTGATTGACCAAGACGTTCCTAAACCTCCCCAAGCACCGGCTGGGATAACAGCATTATTCCCAAATTCCCCTCCATAAACTGTCTCCAACTCAGCTTCTGTCAATTCCATTGTTTCTGCAAATTGTAAATTTAACATCTTTTACACTCCTTCAATTATCTTCATTTGTAAACCACTTCTGCGACCTAGGATTTGCTTCAAGTGCTTTACAAGTACAGTATAACACGAAAATTGGCTTATTTTAAAAAATCGCATATTTGATATTTTTTCTTATAGAAATTTCTTATTTGCGATTTTGATAGATTTGATTATTTCCCTGGTATAATAAAGTTATTACTAACAAGGAGGAATATAATAGATGAAGAAAAGAAAAATCCAACTGATACTCCTACTTATTTCGGAGTGGGTTATTGTCATTCCATTTTTAACTAATCTATAAGTTCTTTATATTGCTGAAAACGCAATTCAAAAAGGGATGTTAATTGTGGATTTTCTAATACCTGCAGAGATTGGATAAAGCGTTCAATCTCTTTTTGATTGCTTCCCTTTGTTTGAAGAAAGACACTCATCTTCTTTAAAAATTGCCACGATACTTTTTCAAAAACATCATACGGTCGTAACATCCTCTCCAACTCGGCTTCGAAGATTGGGATGTAGGAGAAAAGTTTTCGCTCCATGAGTTCTGATAAGATATTTAAGAGTCCTTGCTTCATATACAATCGATTGTGTACTAACTCTTTAAATTCTTTGGATTTTTCGAGTAAGGAGGTTGATAAAAAAATCAGATCTTGATTGCTCAAGAAGGGCATGGTATTGCAAAAGAGATAGAGTTCAAACCAGGTCCAAGACTCGATATCATAGAGATAGGTGGTCAAAAACTCGCTATCCTCCTCTGCTAGTGGGTAGCTTTTATTTAGTGAATGGATGGCATCTTTAATCACGATGGCATTCAAACGACGATAGGTCTGCGCCATCTGTTCTTGATCGACTTCCTCCAATAGCTGCTCTAAAGCAGCTATATCCTGATGGGCAAAGCGATTCACAACCTTTCGACCGATTCGCATATGTGGAGATTCTTGATAGTTGTTGAGCTTGTGCCCAAACTCATCAAAGGTCACATTTATACCTTGGATAGCTAGAATCAACTTATCCGCAGACAGCATAGACTGCCCTAGTTCAAACTTGGACAACTGAGAAGCTGTTAGACCCTCACAAGCCACATCTGTCTGCTTAAGCTTTCTCGCCAAACGTAATTCCTTGTAAAATTCCCCCAGTTCCATTTTTTCAATCATCCTACCACCTCCTAGCTTTTGCATATTATATCATTATTTGTGTTCATTTGTCAAAACATTCTGACACTTTGGTGATTGAAAAAGCCAGCCTTAAGCTGACTCTAAAAGGACCGAGCCTTGTACAATACAGAACTCAATCCTCGTTCTAAATAGAATGTCTAACTTTTTTGGGCAGTACACGAGCTTGGGGAACAGCCACTGGAACGATGAGGTGTGAGCTCAAAATATCCTCCAGTTATGTTTTTCCTAATAGTATACCGGAAGAGTGAAAGGATTTTATAATGGAGCGGTTACAAAGAACCTACTTTCTATTAAACAGTATACTATGAAAATTTAACATTTTTTTGTACAAATTTTATAAATTATTGCCTTTTTAATATCAATAGTTAATCTCTTATCCAGATCCCCCTTGTGTAAACTTTATCTTTATAAGCTTCAAGGCCCCTATCCCATCTATTTGCAACAATTAGATCACTTTGTTTTGTAAATAGTTCAAAATTCTTTTCAAAAATTACGTTATCTATAACTAACGTTTAAATTTGGTTCATATACTAAAATTTTTATACCGACAATCAATAGTTCATTAATTATACTTAAAATAGCTGACTCTTTGTAATTATCTGAATTATATTTCATCCCCAATTTATATATTCCTACTATCTTTGGCTTTCGTTCCAATATTTGTTTAACTATGAACTGTTTTCTATTTGTGTTTGAAATATCAATCGCTTCTATCACTGGGGCATTTATTTCTATAAATTCTTTTTTTAATTGTTTAGTATCTTTGGGAAGACAATATCCTCCAAATCCAAAAGAAGGATTATTATAAAAATTTCCAATTCTTGGATCTAAACAAACACCTTTTATTACAACTTCAGCATTTAAACTTCTCCTCTCAGCAAAAGAATCTAGTTCATTAAAAAAAGCAACACGGAGAGCTAAGAATGTGTTAGAAAAAAGCTTAATTGCTTCTGCTTCAGTAGGAGAAACTAACATAACATTTTTAATATTGGCAGTACTATGAGTACTAATCGAAAGGAACAACTCTGCAATTTTTCTTCCTTCAACTGTCTCATCTCCAACAACTATGCGACTTGGATATAAATTATCATATATAGAACAACCTTCTCTCAAAAATTCAGGGACAAAAATGATATTTTTTGTATCAAACAGCCTTTTTAATTTGTTTGAAAAGCCGATCGGAACTGTTGACTTTAAAATAATCTTTCCATTAGGTTTTACCCTCAGAATCTTCGATACCGTTTGTTCGATTTCATATGTATTAAAACTACCAATTTTCTCATCATAATCTGTCGGAAGCGCAATAATATAATAATCAATATTATTTTTAATTTCAGAAAATGTATCAAAAAAAGTAATATTTAAGTTATTCTCGCAAAAAACTTCATAAGCTCTTCATTTTTAGATGGAAGAATGCCTTTTTTAAATTATTTATTTTTACAGAATCTATATCATATGCAACAACTTTATATTTAGATGCAAATAGTAACGCGTAGGCCAGCCCAACATGCCCCAAACCAATTACTGCTATATTCATAAAACTACTTCCTTATTTCTTAATCCAAAATCTAATAGAATAAGCTGCCCCATTCCTTAAATACAACTCTTTAATATTGTTTAAAAGTTTTTCAACTGATTTCCAGATTATCAAAATCTGAGATTTATAGCACAATATTGATGATATTCTATCAATATAATGTTTTTCATCAAGTTCCTCTTGATACATTTTTAATTCTTTAGTTTTTCCCATATAACTAACCATACTACTATCACTTACATATGGGAAGTCCTCATAATATATTACTTTATAACGCATAAATTCAAGCGCCCTTCCAATACTATTCACAAAAACATGATCAATATGGTCACCAAGTGAAAGCGGACAATATACGACACATTTGTCGTCTAAATGCATTAACAGCTCTTTTATGATATCATTCTTTAATGTGTCCTCATTTTTTAATTCACTATAGATATGACGGTATAGAAAATTGCCATTTCTATCTTTCCTATAGAGACATTCATAGTACGATAAGTGTCTAAAATCACACTGTAGACGTTCACAAGCTAACCTGTCTTCTTTCTTCCTTTCTTCAATCGGATATTTCCCAAGGTTACACAACTTATGAAATTGCTTAGCAGAGGGCTGTAGCTGTTGGCTCAAAGGGTAACCAGAAAATATAGTAATAACAAGTACAATTTCTCCTTCTGAAGTTAATTTTGAAATATAATCACCACAGGAAAAAATTGCGTCATCTAAATGTGGAGATAAAAAGATATACTTAGTATTGTTACTCATAACCATTCCCTCTACAATTTATCTAAAAATTCACTAAGTGTCTGATTAAATTCCACATCATCAAAAAAATTCACCTTATTCTTAATAATGAATATTTCGTTAAATAAACATATATATAAATATTTCAATATCCTTTCAATATCATCCTCTAAATTCTCCTCAATATTTTGTATCAGCCCATTTACAATCTTACTTAAAAAAGATAAGCTCTTTATCTCTAAAATTAAATATTTTCATACAACTGTTGTATCGAAAAATATATAAAATAATTTTTACTAATGTTTGAATATTTAAACAACTAAATAAATGAGTTGTACCCGGGACACTATTTATGTTATCAAGAACACTATCTTGAAACCTCAACTCACAGTTCTTTTTGTGAAATTCTTTTTTATCGTTTAGATCTGATATTTTTTTAGACATTTCAACAATCTCAGACATTTTATATGGATATCTAGGATGAATGCCAAAACTATGCAAAATGAACTGCACCCCAAAAGTTAGACAGAATAAATCTAACTTTTGGGGTGCAGTTCATAAGATTGGGATATTTTTTTTAGCTAGAACTAGTAGAAATATATAGTCAAATAACAGATACCTTAAGGGTTTCTCATCTACATAAAAAAATGATACTTTTTTCTCTTCAGTAATTACCTCATAAGTTTCACAATAGAATCTCATGTTTCCCTCCCCTATATTCTTAAATAAAATCCTTTGGAAATTGATATATCTTAGTAAAATATTGTTTAAGTTCCGGATGCGGAGCATGGGTAACAATAATGACAGTCAAATCCTCTCTATCTAATATCTTACGTTCAATCGCTAACGAAGTTCTCCTATCGATAGCAGAAGTTCCCTCGTCAATTAATACTATTTTCTTATTTCTAATTAGCCCTCTAGCTAAAGTAATTTTTTGTTTCTGCCCTCCTGACAGTAATCTCCCATCATCACCAACATAATAATCTAAAATGTTATTAGGAAAATCTTTTACACTCAAACCAACTTGCTCTAAAGACTGTAGTATTTCTTCATCAGTATAATTTTCTTCCAATAAAATATTATCTCTAATCGTACCTTCAAACAAATAAGCTTTTTGATCTACATATAGAACATTCGAAACCATATTTAAATAGGAGGTTTTTTTTATATCATCCCCGCAGAATCGCAATTCTCCACTATAATCTCTCAAAAAGCCATTCAATAATTTTAATAATGTAGATTTCCCGCTTCCACTTTCACCTAAAATTAAATACTTTTCATTACGTTGAAAACAAAAATTTAAGTTTTTTAATATTTCTTTATCTCCATACTTATAGCAAATATTTTTTGCTTCATATAACGGAAAATCTCTATTCACCTCATTTGGTTCGATATCATTCATTTTATTTGACTCAATTGGATTAATTGAATACAATTTTAAAAAAATAGGCTTCGTACCAATAATAGAGGATAATTGACCTCCTAATTCACCTAGCGCTGTAAAAATAACACCTGTTAGTGCTCCTATTGCTTCAATAGTACCAATTTTCACTATTCCTTTTATTGCAAGATAGCCTGTTAAAAAAACGAGAGATATCTGAAAAAAAATATTGAGAAAGAAGCTAATAGCGCCTGCTAACGTTTCTACAGTTGTCTTTCTTTGTATAACCATCTTTAATAAAATTCCTGCTTCTTTAATTTTCTTAGGCAATACATATAAAAGATTCAAGGACGCTAACACATCAAATCCATTCAATATAGTCTCACTAGATTTTAAAAAAGCTTCATTTTGGTTAGTTAAATTTAGACTAACTTCTCGCATTTTCGATGCAAAGATTTTTGGTACAAGTAGCATAATCATTAATGAAAACAAGGTGGCTACAGTCAATGACCAATGATAGTGATTAAGAGTCACAACTGCAAATATAGTACCAGAAATTCCTTTTATTACTAAAAAAAGTTGTTTAAAAGCCTGATCATTTAAAGTCTGAACATCATTATTTAGCCACGAAAGATATGTTCCTGATGATTTACTATGAAATTCTTGATAGGTAGAGTTAGAGATGTCTGTGGCAACTCTATTTCGAATCTCTAGATTAAACTCTTGGATCACTTCAACCTGATAATTTTTCACTACCCAGTCAAGGAATATTATCCCACACCAGACAATCATTTGGTAGATTGACAATTTCAAAAACCGCTCTAAATTCATCGCAATTAATTCATTCAACACCAGAGCATTAATAGTTGCTGCATAAATTAGCAATAATTGACCAGCAACAATAAATATCGTTAATAAACTAAATTTTTTTATATTTGATTTTATAATAGTATACACAATAGTTTCTCACTTTCTAAATTTTAATTGAACATAGTTGTCATATATACAATAGAAAAAACCAAAATTATATAATAACATATATTTCAAAAAAAGAAATTCGTTAAAAATTTTTTCTTCTCTTGCCTTCTTGATTACTTTTAAAGCCTTGCATTTGTCTCCTATTAATAGTAACCGCTTTATGTTTAAAGAATAATATTTCTTTGTAACCAATATTCTCTCGTTGAAACTCAATAAATTAAAATATTTCCTACAGTAATTATAATATTCTTCATCTGCATTAATTGTTTTTTGTGTCACTCCAGTGATACCGTTTTCTTTACTGTGAGCGTAGTAATTCACCAAGAATTCTCGCACTATATCAATTTGGTATCCTTGAGCAAGTAGTTTTAATAAAACAACACCGTCCTGATGTGAATCTATTTTCTCAAAACCATTAATTAATTCTAGCACCTCTTTTTTACACAACCAAAATGACGTACCTGCTATATTGTGAACCATTTGAACAAACAAGGGATTTCCAACAAAATCGGTCTTCTCCTCTTCTCGTGTACCATTTGGATAAATTATTATTCCATAACTATAAACTAAAGCTAAATTCTTCATTCTACTCTTTTTAAAACAAGCCATCAACTTTAAAATTCGATCTGGCATATATTCATCATCATCGTCTAAAAATGATATATACTTACCTCTAGAATTTTTTATACCTATGTTTCTGGCATTAGTTGCACCTAAATCTTCATTACTTAAAATTAACTTAATTCTATGATTGGTATAGCCAAATTGATGGATAATTTTATTTCTTAAATTTACATTACTATAATTATCATCAATAATTATAACTTCGATATTTTTATAACTTTGATGTAAACAACTTTTCACAGCTCTAATCAGAGATTCATACCTATTATGTGTTGGTATTATAATACTTACTAATTCTTGATCTATATTCCTATCCATGACTACTCTTCTCTAATAATTCATCATATACTCTCATGGTTTCTACAAACATTTTTTGCACAGAAAAATGTTTTCTTATTTTTGATTTACTATTCTCACCTATATATTTCAAATACTCAGAATCATTGAGTAAAAAATTAGCACAAGCACACACTCCCTCAACATCTTCCTTCTCAAATAAAAATCCATCAACCCTATGTTCAATAATTTCACTTAACCCGCCAACATTACTAGCTAAAACCGGAGTTCCTTGTGACATTGACTCTAAAACACACATAGGTATTCCTTCTGTATCATAAGGAATATACAATAAATCCGATATTTGGTAAACTATAGTAGCTGGATAGATTTCACCAAGTAACCTGAAATTATCTCTACATTTCAAATGGCAAATTTTTTCTTTCAAAGCAGCCCACATACTACCATTTCCAGCCATAATAAAAATCACATCTTCTCTGACTAAAAATAATTTTTCTGCAAATTCAAGGAATCTATCCGGCCTTTTTTCTGGATCCAACCTTCCAACATAACAAATGATTTTTTTGTTATTTGGAATACAAAATTCTTTTTTAAAGTCTTGAACACCTACTACATCTAAATCGCTATTTGATACATTAATTCCGTTATTTATTGCAACTATCTTCTTATTTTTTTATTATACTCTCCAATCTTTTTTTCATAGTTTCAGATACACAAATAAAAGCATCTCCCATAGAATATGTCCAAAAATCAAAATAAGTCAAGAATTTCTTTTTTAAGTTATATTCAACCCATCCATGGCATGTTATCACTGTCTTAACCTTTCCAAATCCATTCTTGTCAAGTTTTTTTAACATATATAAAAAATAATTAGTTGAGTAGCCATGACAGTGTATAAGTCGGATTTTTAATAATTTTAAAATATTTTTAACGTGTAAGGCAGTTTCAAAATTATTTGAACATTGAGTACAATCAACATAGGCAATATCTAAATTTTTATAATCATCAATAACCTTTGAATCTCTAGATACGATTATCAAAATAGGATATAGAGACATCCTTCTGATCTGCTTTTTACAAAGTCCAATTATATGCGGATCTATACCTCCACAATGTCCATTATTATACCTAACTATAATATGAGCCGAAAACACTATATCCTTAATGTCTCCATATCCATCAGGGATATTAATATTTATTTTTCCACAACTATATTGCATTGTAACCATCTCCTTAAACGACGCATTATGATATTTGATAGAGAAATTTTTATGAATAACTCAATAATTTTATAGTAAATCATGCTTATATCTCAAAGATACCTATTTTATCTTGTCTCGACCTTCTCCAAAGAATTGCTATAATACTATTACAAATACATCTGCACTACACTTCAAATTTTAGCACTGTATAAAAACGTTTCAATACACTAACTTCAAGAAAACTTCCACTATTAATTGAAAAATTGATAGAGATAAATTAAAAATCTATATTGAAACTCATCCCGATGCTTATTTGACTGAAATAGCTGCTGAATTCAACTGTCCTCCAACAACTATTCATTACGCTCTAAAGGCTATGGGATATAGTCTAAAAAAGAGCCGTACCTACTGCGAACAAGACCCAGAAAAAGTAAATCGGTTCCTTAAAGAATTGAATCACTTAAGCTACCTGACTCCTATTTATATTTATGAGACAGGGGTTGAGACCTATTTTTATCTCGAATATGATCGAGCCTTGAGCAGGCAGTTAGTCTCTCTGAAAGAAGATATAATTATTTGAATTAAGATCGAGACAACGCACACCAGAGATTGCGATACTGTTATAGAAGTACTAATGCCCTTTTTTGTTTCAATATACTATGGCTCCGATGACCTATAAAGATACGATGACGAGTGACTTTTTCGAAGCTTGCTTCCAAAAATTCTTACTACCTACTTTAGATACACCATCCCTTATCATTATGGACAATGCAAGGTTTCACAGAATGAACATGTGTAAGGAGCAGGGCATAGACTGTTACCACTTCCTACCTATTCACCTGAGTATAATCCCATTGAGAAAATATGGGCTTACATCAAAAACATCTCAGAATAATATTGTCAAATTACGATGCTTTTCTTGAGGCACTTTTGTCCTATTCTTGTTTCAGCCGACTATACTCCGTTATTGGGCAGCTACGGAACAGTCGATGGGACGATGGGGGGACATAAAAAAATCCTCCAGTTTTGTTTTTTATAACAGTATACTGGAGAATTGACAATCTCGGTAGATACCTCGTTATAGCGCGGTTACTTATTAGGCAGTTACAAAACAACTGTGAACAGAAAACATTCCAGAGTCAGACAAGACTTTGGAATGTTTTGGCTCTATAATTTCTGTAGTGGGTAATCCCACCCCAGGAATTATAGGGTCGTTTCTTGTAGAAAAAAAGCCCCATATGACCTATAATGAAAAGCGTCTAACCAACTCATTAGAAAGGGTTCATATGGAACAACTTAAGAATACCACAGATTTGCTCGGATTGGAAGACAAAAATATCAAAATCTTGTCTGTTCTGAAATACCAAACCCATCTAGTCGTTCAGCCAAAGTTGGATTCCCCCGCTCCTCCTTGTCCTCATTGTCAAGGGAAGATGATCAAATACGACTTCCAGAAAGCCTCTAAAATTCCGCTTCTCGACTGTCAGGGTTTACCCACGGTACTGCATCTCAAAAAGCGCCGCTTTCAGTGCAAGAATTGCCTTAAGGTGGTCGTTTCTCAAACATCCATTGTCAAGAAAAATTGCCAGATTTCCAACATGGTGAGACAAAAAATCGCTCAGCTCCTCCTTGAAAAGCAGTCTATGACTGAGATTGCCCACAGATTGGCGGTCTCAACTTCCACCGTCATCCGAAAACTGAGGGAATTTAAGTTTGAAACCGATTGGACCAAGTTGCCAAAAGTTATGAGTTGGGATGAGTATAGCTTCAAAAAGAGCAAAATGAGCTTCATTGCCCAAGATTTTGAGTCCAAATCCATCCTCGCAATTTTAGACGGGCGAACTCATGCGGTGATTCGAAACCATTTCCAACGCTATCAGAGAGAGGTTCGGGAGCTGGTCGAGGTCATCACCATGGACATGTACAGCCCTTATTATCGGCTCGCTAAGCAACTCTTTCCAAAGGCGAAGATTGTTCTTGACCGCTTCCACATTGTCCAACATCTGAGCCGAGCTATGAACCGAGTACGAATCCAAATCATGAACCAATTTGACCGAAAATCCTTGGAGTATCGGGCGCTCAAGCGCTTTTGGAACCCTCGCTTTTTCGTTTCTAGGCTCGGGCTAAATCAGTCCACTGGACTGATTTACTACACCAGGATAGCTTCAAGCTCTGTCAGAAACGATTCTATCAGCCCACGTTTCGAATGCACTTAACCCATCGGGAAGTACGAGATAAACTGCTTTCTTACTCTGAGGGATTACAGGTTCACTACGAACTCTATCAACTCCTGCTCTTTCATTTTCAAGAGAAGAATGCCGACCATTTCTTTGGATTGATTGAGCAAGAACTGCCAACGGTTCATCCGCTTTTTCAAACGGTCTTTTGGACTTTTTTAAGGGATAGAGATAAGATTATCAACGCACTTAAGCTGCCTTATTCCAACGCTAAACTTGAAGCGACCAATAATTTGATTAAGGTTATCAAGTGCAAAGCCTTTGGTTTCCGGAACTTTAACAATTTTAAAAAACGGATTTTGATGACTTTGAACATCAAAAAAGAGAGTACGAATTTCGTACTCTCCAGATTGTAACTTTTCGCCTACCCACTACACTTGACAAAGAGCCACTCTTTATTCCATGGTATCAAAGGCAAGACTTGGTTTGGCATTGAGGTCCCAGCCTGCGAAGTTTTCTTTGTTCCACTCGCTGACGCTGGCATAGGCAATCATACCTGCATTGTCTCCGCAGAGTCGCAGAGGGGGGATGATAACCTTGACATCTGTGATTTCGGCTGCTAAGCGTTCTCTGAGACCTTTATTGGCTGCCACACCACCTGCCACAACTAGGGTTTTAACAGGATATTCCTCCAAAGCCTTCTTGGTTTTTGCCATGAGAATGTCCATAACTGCTGCTTGGAAGGAAGCACACAAATCTTCTGTAGACAGGCTTTCTCCCTTTTGCTCGGCATTGTGATGAAGATTGATAAAGGCTGACTTCAAACCAGAGAATGAAAACTCCAGATTATCTTCCTTAATCATGGCACGGGGGAAATCATAAATATCCTGCCCCTGATGAGCCAGCTCGTCAATCTCACGACCTGCAGGATAGGTCAAGCCCATGACACGGCCGACCTTATCATAGGCCTCGCCAACCGCGTCATCTCGTGTCTCCCCAACAATCTTGTAATCGCCAGCCTCAGAAACATAGACCAACTCTGTGTGTCCGCCGCTGACCAAGAGGGCTAGCAAGGGAAACTCCAAAGGCTCCACACTCTGAGCTGCCATGAGGTGCCCAGCCATGTGATTAACAGGAATCAGTGGAAGTCCGTGAGCCCAAGCAAAGGCCTTGGCAGCTGACAAACCAACTAGCAAGGCTCCGACCAAGCCTGGTCCGTAGGTAACCGCAACAGCTGTCACGTCCTCTTCGGTAATCCCTGCTTCTGCCAATGCCTCCTCGATACAGGCTGTAATGACCTCGACATGGTGACGACTGGCTACTTCGGGCACTACGCCACCAAAACGTTTGTGACTCTCAATTTGACTAGCAATGACATTGGACAAGAGCTCATCGTCGTTTTTCAAGACGGCGACACTGGTCTCATCACAGGATGTCTCAAATGCTAAAATATATCTATCCTTCATCTATTTCTCTCTTCATGATAATGGCGTCCTCGACTGGGTCATGGTAGTAGGCCTTTCGATCAGCGATGACCGCCATTTTTTCTTTCTTGTAAAATGCTTGCGCTCGTTGATTTGACTTTCTGACTTCGAGGAAAATCTCCTTATCTGTCGGCAATTGAGCAAACAAGGCTGACGCAATTCCCTGACCCTGATAAGCTCCTTTGACAGCGATTTGCAGGACTTCTGCTTCAAAAAGATTCTCCTGCACAGCTAGAAATCCAATCACTTCTGCCCCATCATAAGCCAATGCATACCAAGTCTGGTCTTGGGACAGATCTGCTTGGATTTGCTCCAGAGTCCAAGGACTGACTAGGTAAACAGCTGCCATAACAGCGTAGATGGCTTGAGCTAGGTCAGGCTGTTGTTGAATTCGCTTGATTTCTATCATAGGCGTTTAATGTAGGACTCACCAGACTCGGTGTGATTCTTGAGCCAATTTTCCTCAGCTTCGACACGCTTGAGGTAGTTCGGCACAAAATCATGCAAGGAGTCTGCTTCCTTGTCCCAAGCTAAAAGAGCAAGATTGGCTGCATTAGGCAAGGTTTCTTTATAATTAGTCCTTGGCAAGTGTTCTTGAATCTGCTCCACAAAGGGGGCAACTTCTCCGACAAAGGTTACCTGACTAGCACCCTTGACTTTTTCTAGCACCTCTTCAAAAGATAGGTGCGCTTCTGGCATGACAGGTTTAGCATTTTCATAAAATCCTGCATAAACATTGTTGCGACGCGCATCCATCAAAGGAACGAACAAGCCTTCTTGTTGATATGGCACCAGAGCCAAGAGGCTAGACATACCAACTAACTCAATGTTCAGAGTATGAGTCAAGGTCTTGGCAGTGGCTACCGCGATTCGCAAGCCTGTGTAGCTACCTGGCCCTTCCGCCACCACGATTCGGTCCAAATCCTTGGGCGTCCAGTCCAAACTCTCCATCAAAAAATCAATGGCTGGCATGAGGGTAATACTGTGATTTTTCTTGATATTAATCGTCGTCTCAGCAAGAACCTGCTTGTCCTCTAAAATAGCCAGAGAAAGAGCCTTGCTGGACGTATCAAAAGCTAATACTTTCATAACACATTCCTATCTTTTTGTCTGCTTACTATTATACTACAAAAGCTGGCACATGGGAATTTTCTTTGCCCCCAGACAAGAGTGCCCTCACTTAACTAAAAATAATTTAAAAAAATGCTCACTTTTCCTTTTCTTTTCCGAATATAAAAGTGAACAAGAAAAAAGGAGGAAAGTTCAATGACAAATTTTGACATTCTTGACAATCAATTTTTATCCTTATCTGAAAATGAATTATCAGATATTGATGGCGGTCTCGCTCCCTTGATTATCTTTGGAGTAGCAGTATCTTGGAAGGCTATTGCAGGTGGAACAGCACTTATAGGTTCTGGTTTGGCAGCTGGTTATTTTTTAGGAGGAGATTAATATGATGAAAGATTTGAACAACTATCGTGAAATTTCTAATAAGGAATTGCAAGAAATCAAGGGTGGCTTTGGTGTAGGTGTTGGTATCGCTTTATTTATGGCAGGTTATACCATTGGAAAAGACCTTCGTAAAAAGTTTGGATAAGTCATGCTAGATAAGAAACACATTTTTAGAAGGATAAATTTTATTGTCTTCATCTCTTACAGTTTGCTCAGCATTCTCAATGATTTGAACATTACTACTATCCCTTTACCATTCGATTTATCTGTTTGTATTGTTTTATTTTTATGCTTCAACTCTATTTTTGAGCAGAACAATGACTCCCATAAAAATAATAAGCTTTGAAAATTCCATTGTCATGTCATGTTAGAAAAATGCAAAGACCACCTCATCTTGATAGATGGGGTGGAATTTTCGTATCGTAAATCTACTATCTCTACATCCCCAAACAAAAAACCCCAGCATAAGCAGGGCATCTAAGCATTTAATCCAAAGTAAAATACAAACCAAACGACATAGGGCACGAGGAGGAGAAAAAGCGAGTAGAGAGTCACAAAGGTAATTTTCCACAAGAACTTGGTTTGTCATCGTTCCAGTTTGGCAAATGGAAGATTTCCTCCATAAACGCAAGCAACAAAAACGATAAAAGCTAACAAACGAACTCCGATAGCAAAAGCAAATAAGTTATACATAGGGCAACCTCCTTGACTTAAAATCTATATGGAATTATGACAAGCAATAAATTTCACTTCCGTTATCAACATAATACATTTTCTTTATTTTTGTAAACGCTTACAAAAGAAATTGCCCCCTAACTTTCTCGTTTCCGTCTTTTACTAATTTTTCATTTTGTGGTATAATTGAAATAATTGTAACGAATCAAGGTCAATCTAGACACAAAATGGAATGAAATCAAGCAAATATCTGCTAAAAGTTTGGAATAAGCTGACCTGTAAATAGAAAGGAACTATATGATTTACAAAGTTTTTTATCAAGAAACAAAAGAACGTAGCCCACGCCGTGAAACAACACGCGCGCTTTACCTAGACATCGATGCCAGCTCAGAACTTGAGGGCCGTATCACTGCTCGCCAACTTGTCGAAGAAAATCGCCCAGAGTACAATATCGAATATATCGAACTCTTGTCTGACAAATTGCTCGATTACGAAAAAGAAACTGGCGCCTTCGAAATTACGGAGTTCTAATATGGCCTACACTCTTAAACCTGAAGAAGTCGGCGTTTTTGCCATCGGTGGTCTAGGAGAAATCGGGAAAAACACTTACGGAATTGAATACCAAGACGAGATTATCATCGTCGATGCTGGGATTAAATTCCCAGAAGATGACTTGCTTGGTATCGACTATGTCATTCCTGACTACTCTTACATCGTGGACAATATCGACCGCGTCAAGGCTGTTTTAATCACACACGGACACGAGGACCACATTGGTGGGATTCCGTTCCTACTCAAGCAAGCAAATGTCCCTATCTACGCTGGACCGCTTGCCTTGGCTTTGATCCGTGGGAAACTCGAAGAACACGGCCTCTTGCGCAACGCCAAACTTTACGAAATCAACCACAACACCGAGTTGACCTTTAAAAATCTCAAGGCAACTTTCTTTAGAACGACTCACTCTATTCCAGAGCCTTTGGGGATTGTCATTCATACTCCTCAAGGGAAAATCGTCTGTACGGGTGACTTTAAGTTCGACTTTACTCCAGTTGGAGAACCTGCGGACTTGCATCGTATGGCTGCGCTTGGTGAAGAAGGCGTGCTCTGTCTCCTGTCTGACTCAACAAATGCGGAAGTACCAACCTTTACCAACTCTGAAAAAGTCGTTGGTCAGTCCATTATGAAGATTATCCAAGGTATTGAAGGACGTATCATCTTTGCATCCTTTGCCTCAAATATCTTCCGTCTCCAGCAGGCAACAGAAGCTGCTGTTAAGACTGGACGCAAGATTGCGGTCTTTGGTCGTTCTATGGAAAAGGCCATTGTCAACGGAATCGATCTTGGCTACATCAAAGCTCCTAAGGGAACCTTTATCGAGCCAAATGAAATCAAAGATTATCCTGCAGGAGAAGTTCTTATCCTCTGTACAGGTAGTCAGGGTGAGCCTATGGCAGCCCTCTCTCGTATCGCCAACGGAACCCACCGTCAAGTACAATTACAACCAGGTGATACCGTTATCTTCTCTTCTAGTCCCATCCCTGGAAACACTACTAGCGTCAACAAGCTGATTAACATCATTTCTGAAGCTGGTGTCGAAGTTATCCACGGTAAAGTGAACAATATCCATACATCTGGACACGGTGGTCAGCAAGAGCAAAAACTCATGCTCTGCTTGATTAAGCCAAAATACTTCATGCCTGTCCACGGTGAATACCGCATGCAAAAAGTCCACGCTGGACTAGCAGTGGATACTGGTGTTGAGAAGGACAATATCTTTATCATGAGCAATGGCGATGTGCTTGCCCTTACTGCTGACTCAGCTCGTATCGCAGGTCATTTCAACGCCCAAGATATCTATGTCGATGGAAATCGTATCGGTGAAATTGGCGCAGCTGTCCTCAAAGATCGTCGCGATCTATCTGAAGACGGTGTCGTTCTGGCAGTCGCAACTGTTGACTTCAAATCGCAGATGATTCTATCTGGTCCAGACATCCTCAGCCGAGGCTTTGTCTACATGAGAGAGTCTGGCGACTTGATTCGCCAAAGCCAGCGTATCCTCTTCAATGCCATTCGTATCGCACTGAAAAATAAGGATGCTAGCGTGCAATCTGTCAATGGTGCCATTGTCAACGCTATTCGCCCCTTCCTCTATGAAAATACCGAACGTGAACCGATCATCATCCCGATGATCCTCACACCAGATGAAGAATAAAGCAAGAAAACAGCCCCGTCCTCGGAGCTGTTTTTCTCTATGCTTTCTTTTGAGATTAAAACTCAATGAAAATCAGACCAGAAGGCTAGGAAAATGCATAACTTGAGTTAGCTCCCATAGTTCGGGGAACTATGGGAGGTTGGAGATGAATCAAAGCCAAGCTTTGAACTCATTCGTAAGCAGCCGACGACGTATCATTTTGATTTTTGAAGAGTTTTAGAAATACTACGATTTTTACCTTCCAGATACACCATCAAAATAGAAATATCTGCTGGGTTTACTCCCGAAATACGGCTGGCTTGGCCGATGGTTTCTGGATTGATGAGTTTGAACTTCTGACGAGCTTCTGTTGCGATAGAGTCGATGTCATCCCAGTCGATATTGGCTGGAATGCGTTTTTCTTCCATGCGTTTCATCTTGGCAACCTGATCCATAGCTTTGGAAATATAGCCTTCGTACTTGATTTCTGTTTCAATCAATTCGATAATCTTGTCATCCAAGTCTTCTGCAGCTGGTCCGATGAAGGCCACCACATCTTGGTAAGAAACTTCTGGACGGCGAAGGAATTCCTTGGCTGTCACCGCATCTGTCAACGGCTTGAAGCCCATTTCCTCAACCTTAGCATTGGTTTCCTTGACTGGCTTGAGTTTGATACTGTCTAGGCGTTTCATCTCATTATCAAATTGATTTTTCTTGATTTCAAAACGAGCCCAGCGTTCATCATCCACAAGGCCAATCTCGCGGCCAATCTCTGTCAAACGCATATCAGCATTGTCATGACGAAGAATGAGACGGTATTCAGCACGACTGGTCAAGAGACGGTAAGGTTCAATGGTTCCCTTGGTCACCAAGTCGTCGATCATCACCCCGATATAACCGTCACTTCGTTTTAGAATCAACTCAGGTTTACCTTGGATTTTCAGAGCCGCATTGATACCCGCGATAATCCCTTGGCCTGCTGCCTCTTCGTAACCTGACGTTCCATTTGTCTGACCAGCAGTGAAGAGACCTGAGATTTTCTTGGTTTCCAGAGTCGCACGCAACTGATGAGGCAAGACCATATCATACTCAATAGCATAACCTGTCCGCATCATCTCTGCATTTTCCAAACCTTTGATGGAATGAACCAAGTCACGCTGGACATCCTCAGGCAGACTGGTTGAGAGGCCTTGCACATAGACTTCCTCTGTATTACGTCCTTCTGGCTCAAGGAAGAGTTGGTGACGTTCCTTGTCCGCAAAGCGCACAATCTTGTCTTCAATCGACGGACAGTAACGAGGCCCCACTCCCTTGACCACACCTGTAAACATAGGCGCACGGTGGAGGTTGTTTTGGATAATCTCATGACTGGTACCATTGGTATAGGTCAACCAGCATGGCACTTGGTCCTTGACATAATCCTCATCACGTGAAGTGTATGAGAAGTGATTAGGTGCTTCATCTCCTGGTTGGATTTCTGTCACGTCGTAGTTGATAGAAGAGGCCTTGACACGTGGAGGGGTTCCTGTCTTGAAACGACCGATTTCGAGACCCAGTTCCTTGAGATTGTCAGCTAGGTTAATAGAAGCCAAGCTGTGGTTAGGACCTGATGAGTACTTGAGGTCTCCGATGATAATTTCCCCACGGAGAGCAGTCCCTGTCGTCACAATAACAGCCTTAGCAGCATATTCTTGATGGGTGGCTGTACGCACACCGACAACCTTGCCATCTTCCACCAAAATCTCATCAATCATGGTTTGACGAAGGGTCAGATTTTCTTGATTTTCAACTGTCTTGCGCATCTCCTTAGAGTAAAGTTCCTTGTCAGCCTGCGCACGAAGAGCACGGACAGCTGGCCCCTTCCCTGTGTTTAGCATCTTCATCTGGATGTAAGTCTTGTCAATGGTTTTGGCCATCTCGCCACCGAGGGCATCGACTTCACGCACGACAATCCCCTTGGCAGAACCACCGATAGAGGGATTACAAGGCATGAAAGCCAGCATTTCAATATTGATGGTCGCAAGCAGGACCTTACAGCCCATACGGCTAGCGGCCAAGGAAGCCTCAACCCCAGCGTGTCCCGCACCAATTACAATAATATCGTATTCTTCAGTAAAATGATAAGTCATGTTTCTCTCCTATTCTTCAAGATGAATGTGTCTTAGTTGGCCTTCCCAATCTGGTAGGGCCGTTTTTAAAAAGGCTGGAACTAGCTGGATATCCTCAAGCTTATCCAAGTCAATCCACTCACAGGGCTGCCTTTTCTCATCTTCCTGCATGGTCAACGGGGCATCTTCAAGCAAATCCACCAGATAATGAAACTCGATATTGTGATAGGAAACGCCGTCTTGTTCAAAACGATTTTCAACCACAAAAGCTAGCTGCCCAGCTTGAGATTTAACACCCAGTTCTTCCTTCACTTCACGGACTACCGCGTCTTCCGTTTTTTCGTTAACTTGAATCGCACCGCCGATAATGTAATACTTGCCCTTGTCTTTGGTGACTAGAAGCTTGCGATTTTGAAGAATCAAAGCTGTCGCCCGAACACCAAAAACCGTATTGTCTACTTTTGTCCGAAAGTCTTGTTGAGTCATTCTTGCCCTTTCCCTTAAACGACACAAAAACAGTCAAAACTACAAAGAAGTGCAGGACAAAAAAGCCTGCAACATCCATGAGCTTTGACCATCATTTCTATTGCTGTTATTATTGTAGCAAATTGAGAAAATTTGTCAATCTAAATGTACTGACAAACTTGTCCATCGCGGTAAGCATTGTCAATCAAACCGCCACCTAGACACTCTTCGCCATCGTAAAAGACAACTGCCTGTCCTGGTGTAATCGCGCGTTGTGGTTCTGTAAAGATAACCTCTGCCTTGTCTCCTTTGACATGGACGGTCACCTTAGAGTCAGGCTGACGGTAACGGAATTTAGCCGTACATTCTAGCGTAAACTCTTCTGGCATTTCACGAGTAAAGTGGACTTGGCTAGCCTCTAGGCTAGTTGACATGAGCGAATCATGGTAGAAACCTTGGCCTACATAGAGAATATTCTTGCTTAGGTCTTTTCCGACAACGAACCAAGGGGCATTGTCACCGCCGTGTTGCCCACCGATACCAAGCCCGCCACGCTGACCAATCGTATAGTACATCAGACCAGCATGCTCGCCCATATCGCGACCATCCACAGTCATCATACGACCAGGCTGAGCTGGCAGGTAGTTGCTGAGAAAGTTTTTAAAGTTCTTTTCTCCGATAAAGCAAATCCCTGTCGAGTCTTTCTTCTTAGCAGTCGAAAGGCCTGCTTCTTCTGCTAGTTTTCGAACTTCAGGCTTTTCCAAATGTCCTAGTGGGAACATGGTTTTTTGAAGTTGTTCTTGCGAAAGTTGGCTGAGGAAATAGGTCTGGTCCTTGCCATTGTCCACGCCACGAAGCATGTGAACAGTGCCGTCCTCATCACGCGCCACTCGAGCATAATGCCCAGTCGCTACATAGTCTGCCCCCAAGGTCATAGCATAGTCCAAAAAGGCCTTGAACTTGATTTCCTTGTTGCACATAACGTCCGGATTTGGCGTGCGTCCCGCACGGTATTCCGCTAGGAAATACTCAAAAACGCGGTCCCAGTACTCTTTTTCAAAATTGACAGAGTAGTAGGGAATGCCAATCTGGTCTGCCACCGCAACCACATCCTTGTAATCTTCGGTCGCCGTACAGACGCCGTTTTCATCTGTGTCATCCCAGTTCTTCATGAAGATACCGATCACATCGTAGCCCTGCTCCTTGAGCAAAAGAGCCGTCACCGACGAATCAACACCACCACTCATCCCCACAACAACACGTGTTTTAGAGTTATCACTCATGGTAAGTCTCCCATCTATTCGTTTATTCACGATTGAAGGTCGTGTGTGCTTCACGATTGAAGGTCGCTTGAGCAGTATTCATTATAACACGCTTGGTTAGAGAAGACAAGGAAGAGCTTAAAAATTGTTTTTTAAAACTTATAGTCAATATACAGATTATGTGAATGATGTGAGTATACCTTCTTCTTATCTTCATTCAAATAACTATAATAAATAAAACAACCCATTTTCTCTAATCTATTTTTCAAGTTAGAGAAAAGGAGTCGTTTTTTTAATGACATTTCCTGAAATCATAAGACAGGTACCTAAAGAATACGAACATAAATCTATTCAATCGAACCTTATCTTTGTTTCAAAATTAAAATGTCAAATGTTCTTAACATGATTTAATTTAATCGGCTTAAACCCATTCACCATTGGCATTGACTTTATAGCCATCTACAGTTGTGTTGACTGCAAGGGCACCTAAACCATTGACATAGTACCATTTATCTGATACTTTGAACCATTGGCTTGCTTTCATAGCACCTGATGCTTCAAGATAGTACCAGGTATCTCCATCTTTCACCCAACCTGTCGCCATATCACCATTAGCGTTGAGGTAATACCATGAACCGTTGTATTGGAGCCATCCTGTCGCCATAGCACCATTAGCGTTGAGGTAGTACCATGAACCGTTGTATTGGAGCCATCCTGTAGCCATAGCACCATTAGCGTTTAGGTAATACCATGAGCCATTGTTTTGGAGCCATCCTGTAGCCATAGCGCCATTGCTGTTGAGGTAGTACCATGAACCGTTGTTTTGGAGCCATCCTGTAGCCATAGCACCATTAGCGTTTAGGTAATACCATGAGCCATTGTTTTGGAGCCATCCTGTAGCCATAGCGCCATTGCTGTTGAGGTAGTACCATGAACCGTTGTTTTGGAGCCATCCTGTAGCCATTGAACCATCAGTATTGTAGAAGTACCACATACCATTTTCTTGTTTCCAGCCTGTTTTTGGTGCGGGAGCTGGTTGCTCTGGTTTTGGTGCTGGAGCTGGTTGCTGTTGAGTCAAGCGGTTATATTCTTCTTCTGATCTACGAGCATAGTCTTCTTCAGCTTGTTGATCAGCTGGTTTTTCTGGTTTTGGTTGTTCAGCTGGTTTTTCTGGTTGAGGAGCCGGCGCTGGTTTTGGTGCAGGAGCTGGTTGAGGAGCCGGCGCTGGAGTTTCTTCTTCATCTCCATCAGGGCCTAACTCATTAAGAGCTGCATCTAACTCTTTTTGAGTTTTTTCTAACTCAGCTTGTTTAGTCGCGATAGCTTCTTCTAAACCTTCTTTAATGTAGTCTTCAACGTTGTTTGTTTCAGCATCTTTAAGATTATCTTCAAGTTTTGAAAGTTCTTCTTCTAATTCAGCAACTTGGTTTTGAAGAGCTTCAACTTTTTTATTCAACTCAGCTTCAGCAGCTTCTTTATCTAATTCATCCTGAGTCTTACCTTCAGGGTCTAGTGTAGATAATAGGTTTTCAAGTTCAGCTTCTGCTTTTTCTAATTCAGGTTCTAATTCAGCTTTTTTAGTAGCAGCTTTAATTTTAGCTTCTGCTAATTTAGCTTTTTTAGTAGCTAGGTCTTTTTCAGCAGCTTCAAGGTAGAATTCGGCATATTCACCATCTGATTCTTTGAAACCTTCTACATCTTTTTCAAGTTTAGCAACTTCTTTTTCTAAATCTGCTACCGTTTTTTCAGCATCAGCTATTTCTTTTTCTAAATCAGCAACTTTATTTTGAAGTTCAGCAACTTTTTTATCCAACTCAGCTTCTTCTGCCTCTACTCTTTTTTTCGCTACTTCTACCTCTTTAGCTGCCTTATCAGATTTTTCCTTAGCTACTAGCTCTTCTGCTTTTGCTCTTTCCGCTTTTTGTTTAGTAGCTGCTAACTCAGTTCGTTCGGGAATTACTTTTGCTTGTTCCTTATTAAAATTCGCTTCCGCCTCTTTTTGTTTTGATGTTACCTCTCCAATATGAGCTAATGCCTCATTTAATTTCTTTTGAGCATCAGATTTTCTTCCTCTTGAACTTCTATTATATTCTCTTTGTGCTTCTTGGAATTTTACATACGCCTCTTGAACTGCCAAATTCGCTTTTTGACGTTCTTCATCCACTTTCTTAACTGCTTTTGCCTTCTCCTCAGTTTTCTTCTGATCCTCATCATATTTTTTCTGAGCTTCTTTTGCTTTCTTTTTAGCTTCTTCGTAATGTTTCTTAGCAGCTTCAGATTTTTTCACTGCTGCATCATAGTCTTTCTCAGCTTTAGACTGACTGGCTACGGGAGATTCTTCTGCTCTTACAAAAGTAGGCTGAGACGCAACAAAACCAGCCCCTAAGATAGCGACGCTGGCTAGGCTTGTTAAAATCATTTTTTTCTTATTCATCTAAATTTACCTCTTTTCTGATAATCATTTTTAGACTATACTTATATTAAGTATACTCCCCCCGTAAATATTTGTCAAATGTTTTATATTACATTTTTATTACAAATTTCTATATCATAAGCTTCTACTCCAAAAAATAGATAAAGATGCTACTTTTGCCCTTTTCGATTCTCTTTTTAAACATAGCATCATCTTCCTTCATTCCTATAAAAACATTTCCGATGAGAGAGCTTGTTTTTTAATTTCGTTAAACAACAAAAAACGCAAGCTTAAGCCTGCGGACAATCTTTATAGCCATTTCATTTCTTTCACATCTGTTTTACGAACTTTAGCATATTTCTTAGCGCTTGTAAAATGTAGAGTAACTGGTTTAAATACTCCGCTTTTGTCTCTTCGTAAACCTAAAACTGCGGATCTTTTATTTTTATCCTCAAAAAATATGACGTCCAATTTCATAGTATTTTTAGATAAATCCTTAGCTACGATGCAACAACTTGTTATTTTAGAATAGAAAATATCACCTATAAACTCATATAAAGATATCCTTTCGATTACATCATTGTACATAGGATATTTCTAAAATCTTCTAAAATAAAAACACCAGCTTGAATAGCAGGTTTTGTTTGACTAGCAAAATCTCGTGTGATTTTGTGTAAACCAAATAAATGATGTAAATCAGTCAAGCAAAAATTCACTTTGAAAGTCTCTAAATACTTATAATTCGTTGATACTTGACATGCTTTTCTATTGAATCTTTCTTGATAATCCAAAATACAATCAAGTAATTTCAACGACAAGAAAGAGGCTGATAATCTACCAACCTCTGTTTTTAGATACAGTTCAAGTCCAAACTATTCTTTATAGAAAAGTCCGATAAATTCGAGCAATAGTTAACATACTTACAAATATAACTCCCAAAATAGATAACACTATTTTCACAAAACTCAGTTCCGAACCTATGACATATATATGAAAAAGAGGGGCTAGTCCTACACATATATACAATAAGTAGCCAACAAGTTTTATCTCACCAATTCCTGCAAAAAAATGTTTCATGTAACGATTCTCCATTTACTCTATTAAATCAATTTTATTTTAGACTATCATAACACAATCACCTCTTCAATAAAAACCATTGGCGAAATACTATTCTGAAGCATTGATAGCTCAGATTTCTCAGAATAGAGCTGTCCTAACTATCGAGCAGCTCAAATACATATATATGAGCAATTCTAAGTTTAGAATTGCTATAAAATAAATGTTTTCAGGCTATTCTAAGTCTTTGACTGCTTAAAATTTTACATTCTGAAGGATTCTAAACCTAGAATAGCTCAAAATCACGAGAACTAAGGTATTCGAAAGTTCAGAGTAATACAATCCCCATAGGAATTCTCCATTCTTATTAAGCATGATTAAAATGTAATCCTAACAAGTGATCCTCGACTGTGTTTGTAGCACTTAGTTACCTAGATAAGACTATTTCCCTTTATCATATCTGATTTTAAGCCGTTCTAAGATTTAACCTATGTTTCTATTACTTGCTATTTTTAAATAATTCGTATTCCTTTTCTTTGATAAATGGAACTGAAAAATTAGAAAAAAGAAGTAAAACCGAAAACAAATAGCCTGCTTTTTGAATCACTAAAAGATATCCTAAAAATAAGTAAGCTATAACATCCAATGCGAAAAGAAAAAATATTCTCCTCTTCATTAAAGTACTTGTGTCAAATAATCTGATGAATAAAAATTTTATCGTGGTATCTACACAAATTTTTATCAAAAAGATAAGAGTCAGTACATGATTATCAACTGTACCATAAAGAATAGATGGAAATATAGTTAATATAAAACTAGAAATCTCTAAATATTTTATCCAAGGAGATTGAGACACCTTGCTTCTAAACTGACTAATTTTCTTATATTCGTTAGTCAATTTAATATCAAAATCTTTCCTAATTAAATGAAAGATTGCTAACTCTAGGATAAAAACACTTATTAATACGGTATAAGTCAAAAAACTTTCTGGGAAAAATTTATTGATTAAAATGGGGAAACTGATTAACAGAATCGAATTTATAACTAGACAGATAGATACTATTTTATTTTTCACAGAATATAGAGGTAGTGATACTATTGAGTAGATAAAAGCTAAAAAAATATGCAAAAAATACTCCGTGTTACTTATGATCGGATTAAATGATAAAAATATATACACCCAACACACGATGATATGTATTTTTCGAATCTTATCTACATTACTCATCTTACTGTCGCAGATATGAATCCATCCCAAGGATAAGGGTTTCCGTTAATATCACAACCTCTATTAAGAGCACCATATCCAATGCAGTAAGCTATTTTTCCTGCTGCTGCACCAATAAGCCAACCTCCAAGGCCTCCAACCTTAATATAGTTTATTAGTTTTTTGGTTAAAACTGCAGCTCCAGTCAATGCTATAAAAGCTCCTGGACTCATAGCTAAAGCTACGCAAATTCCTTGACAAGCACTCTTGCTTAAATAAGCTCCCCCATCAAGATACATCATTTCTTCTTCATCAATCACAACATAATTATTTGGTAATACAAGTTCCATTTGTTTTCTCCTCCTTAGTTGAAATTGTTTCATTTGTTTTACAAATAGGACGAACTTAAACTATCTTTTTATTACTCAGTAATAATTTCCGAGATTTCATTTTATGATACTCTCTATTCATACAGAAATCAAAATTTTGCCTTAACCAACTTGTATAATAGAAAAAATCTAATTGATTGATTCTGATGAGGTGTATCCTAATTTTATCAACCTTGTTGGACCAGTTGTTATTGTTACTAATAGACATTTCATACAGCAGTAACTCGACAAGACCTGTACACAGAAGGGTGTTATGAGAATCTTCGATTTTTTTCAAAATATCCTCAAAAAGTTCACTATCCGTTAAAAAGGTGGATTGGTTCATCGCATCATACAGCTGAAGAGACATTAAGTCAGAATAACTTAGCTCTGATTTTTGTATCTTATCCTTTAACGTTTTCGTCAAATCGCTTTCAAACGAATCTTCTTTTTCCCATTTATTTTGATTAAAAAGAAATTCCGTCTTATTAAAAACGAGATGATTGATATCCATTATAATCCAGAAAAATATTGTAGTAAGCATGATGATTGCAAAAGGAATTTTTAAAATAAATACTAGAATAATAGCAATTTCAAGAATAAAACTCCATATAATCCTAGATCTTAAATCATCAGGCGACAAACTTTTACGATGGAATGAAAAATAGGGCGAGAACCTCACATTTATTTTTTTCCTTCTTATAAAAATAAAGGGAAAAATCTTAATAAGACCTTCTTTCTTGTATAAATCTTTCAATGCGTATAGTATGTCTAAAACTATTTTTGATAATATCAAAACAAAAAAAGTAAGACTCGTACTAACCACAAAATCAAAGGGAATTTCTAGATTCAATTGCAAGTTATTCACTAGGACATGCAACTCTAGCCACAAGACAAAAAGAGGGAGCATTAGTAAGAAAACAATTAGTTTACGTATCATAATTTTACAGTGTCCTTATCATTTTCTTAATTTTGGATAAATCATCATTGCTATGATTAAAATCAAAAAAACGACATTCATCCAAATAATCAATTTTTTTATTTCTTCGCTAACAAAATCATAGGCTAAAAAAGTTATGGATGATATAAATAGACATACAAAAAAAATAATAACAAAAATTTTTTCCATTTTAATACCCATATCTAGTTACCACAAGGCGTTTAAATTTGGGTCTCTCCTATTTACATCATTGTTGGCCCAGATTGTTGTAATAGCATCGCCAATTGACATCCAAGCTGCAAATCCATTAATAGCAGACAGTGCAAATCCTGCCACTCTATTTGCAACTCGTACCCCAACATATCTTGCAGCTGCTCCAGCAATTGCGCTTGTAACTCGCCGCAAACCATAATTACGAATATAATTTCTAACTAGACTGATTGCTCCTCCACCTAAAACACCATTAAAAGCTATATTAATGGCTGTTGCAACAGGCCATCTCAGAATAGAAAATCCCCCATCAAGATACATCATCTCTTCTTGCTCAAGAGCAACATAATTATTTGGTAATACGAGTTCCATTTATTTTCTCCTTTTTTATTAAGCATAGTTAGGATAGTTTCCTAACAAGTGATAGACGACTGTGTTTTTATCACTTAGCTACCTAGATAAGATATCCTTTCTCTACCTTATTTGTTTTTATAGGTTACCTAAGGTTTAAAATCAATTATTGTTTGAAACTTAACAGTTCTAAACCACTAGCAATAAATGATTGCGAACTCACTAATACTATTTCAAAATTTATTTTTTTTGACTTAGTAACGCAATTCCAATTAGCAATACACCTAATATAAATAAAAGTATTTCCCAAAATTTATTCTCAGTTTTAATAAGTGGAATAAGATACATACTGACTAATATGCAACTTGCCCCTATAATGGCAAATATTATTCTGGTTTTATCTCCTAATTGAAACATGTTTGATCCCCATATACACTTCAAGCAAAAGTTGGATTTCTGAAATGGCTAAAGATAAAGATAATGGTTGCGAGCTATTTAAACTATCATCAATATTCTGCTCGATTAAAACAAAGTCTGGTCTTACCTCTAAAATTTTATTTAACATTGATTCATATTTATTTTTTTCATTATAATGCCGTAAATATAGATTTAATTTTATAACATCCAACATACCATAAAGTGATATTGGATGATTTATTTTTTTAAATCGCTTAACTTCTAATAAATCAATTTGTTCACGCACGCTCTCTGAAAGATATGGCTTGATCAAACTGATATAAGATAAAGCCACGCATGGCAACTCAGATTTTGATTGCAATTTCCAAATTTCATGATAATCCTGAAGATTAAACTCACAATCCCTCTTAGATTCCAGTATTGTTAGTACCTTTGATTTTAACAGAAATAATTGTTGATTCTCAATTCTATAAAGTTTTTGTACTAATGCTATGATAATAGAAAATGGAATAAGAGGCAAAAGCAACGGTTTGTCATACACAAAAGTAAAGAAAAAATAGTATGAAATTAGTGTTGTAAAGTACAAGAAGTAGTAAAATTTAAACAGATTCTTAGTTGTTTGACTCTCCTTATAAAACACTGCTATTCCTGGACTAAATCCCATTAGTTGGTGAAAGAGAATTCGATAGTATTTCCTAGCTCCTATAATGATCACAAATATAAAATGAAAATAAATTGGTCTTAATTTACAAAAGATTGAGGAAACTAGTAATAGCAAAGTATGTAAGCATTGAGACAAAATATAGAATAACGGTATCGCCAATACAAAGGTTAAGATGGCATGAGAGGGAGTTCCTAAGATGTCCAATTTTATAAATACTGGGCTGACACAAAATATCGTGCTTATAAGCAGTAAAATTATTAAAATTGTGTCAAAAAAATAACGCTTATTTTTCATTTAGTCTACTTTCCATTGTTAAATAATACTACTGCTAACACCAAGCCAACTTAGCACATTGCATCACCTAATCCTGTGCTACTTGCCCATAATCCTTTAATGTTTCTACTAAAATTATTCCAATCTCCCCCATCAAGATAGCTTATTTATCCTAGACAACGCCTACTGCAACAGTATAAATAAGATTCATCAGCCATCTTTTCTGGCAATCATATGGGTAGACTAATGATATTTCTAGTTACTCAAAAATATCTAGCTATACTAGAGTTATTTCTAATCCCTAGGACACTTGTTAATCCAAATGTAACAAATTTTCACCCCTTAATAGGACTCTTTCTGGAAAAAATATAAGGTCTATCTTTATAAAAAAATCTATCATATTGGGATGGCACGCATCTGGAATTTAAACAAGCTATAAATTCATTTATAACTACTATTTGTTTAGAGGCAACAGCATCTTGTATACCGCCCTCGAAAGAACCATCTTGTAATTCCGAAATATTTTTGTTTAAATATTGTTTTGACAAATCTCTTAATGCTTCATTATCGTAAATGATTCCCAAAAATCCAACCTTATATAGTAAATAATTTAAACTTACAAAGTAATTGAATCCCATAGTATATTTTTCTTTATAAAGCAAAGGTAAAACTTTATAAAAAATATCTAAGTCAACCTTACTCTGATTCTGAATCAAGTAGGAGTCAAGCAAATTTTCAAAAATAGCTAACAATATGATTGGTGTAAAGTTTTTGTATTCACATGTCAAGTATTCTGAGTATCGTGCAGATGATATTTCTTTTATATAACTTTTTGAAAGCAAGATTTTTTCAAATTCATCATCTATTATTAATCTTCTATTTCCAATCCAAACGGTATTACCACCCAAATAAGATTGTGCAAATAGCAATATGTAAGAAAATATGAACGTAAATACTGAAAGAGGTAGAATTCTATGCGTAAAAAAATAGACGATAATAGTAGCCAGGAGTAAAGATATCTCTCGTGACAATCGAATTCTTTTCAGCATCTTTTTTAACAGTCCGTAAGGTTGTCCTTGGCAATATTCTTGAACTAAATTAATCGGAATGACATCTCTCACCATTTCTGGAAAGTAGAGTAAGTTTATAGGTTGAAATCTCCAGCTCCCATCATAAGTAAATGGATATAGAACCAAATACTTAAAAGATTTTTTTCTTATAAACTTAATTATCACAATATGAATGACTGTTGCAATGAAGTATATTAAATATAAAAGTAAAACCGCCATCAATATACTTACAAAAATCCCCTTGGAATCAATCAATGGAAAATAAAATATTGCAACTAGAAGCGAATAAAGTCCCGCTAATAAATATTTCTGATCATCTTTCATTCAAAACACCATATTATTTACTAAGAATACATCAATACAATAGAGCAACTCTGTAAGTCAATATTTGATAAAGCAAAGCTTTAACCCCTTCCCCAGACGTTAGCTTTTCTTCAACCCACTACAGTTGACAAGGAGCCCAAATTATTGATAAAAACTTTAGTCATCATCGTCTCTATAAAAATATTTTCTATACACTCTTGATAATACCAAAATTAATGCCAATATCATACCAAGAGCTATAATAATAGAATTTATTAGATTTATTTTAGTATATCCAATCACTAGTCCAATAATTGGACTAGCAGACATGCTTAGATATAATAAAAATAACAAAAAATGAATTTCACCAATTCCTGCAAAAAAATGTTTCATAGCTATAGTTTTACGCCCATAAATATCCATCAAATTTACCGTCTACGATATCTAAACCATATGCAATGGCTCCTCCTAATGAGAAGACTTCAGCAACAGTAGCCGCAATATTAAGAGCATTAGTAATAGTTGCCATACTAACTCCACCAATATATCTTGTTATAGCACTTAGTTACCTAGATAAGATATCCTTTAGCTTGCTTCCAAAATTTAAGTCTACACCTATAATATGAGTTCATATTAGTACTGCTAAATCCTATCTATAGTAATGTCAAACACCTAAATAAAGTCATCTCTCCAATTCATTCAAGAAATGAAGAAAGGCAAAAAATCTTTAAAATAAGAAAAGTGCATATTATCAGATGTTCAAAAATCTTGATAATATGCGTTATATAGATAGAAAGATTTACTCAATCTCATTTTCAAATTGAGTTTTTTCCCAGCCTCGTTTTTAATTTATATCTTCAATAGAATCTAATGACCTAGTTGATATGTTATATGGAATAATATTATTTAATCTGTAATTTTTTTAAAAAACTTAATAGTAAATTTGCTCCACTGATTGCTATCAATATTTCAATTGGTAAAAAATAGTAATTCCAAATAAAATGAGAAATCAGCAATGATAGAAAAATAACAATATCAATTTTCCTGTTGTTGACATACTCTGTAATTTTATGGTACAGGAATGCAACAATAACTGAAATTAAAACAACCATCATAATACTATTATCCTATTCTCAATTGATTATCACGTCGCCCATCCCAGCCATCAATAATATTGGTAAAAATCCAATCAGCTCCAGCACCAATTCCAGCAGATGCAATACTTCTAATAACAGTATTTGCAAAAGCATTTCCAATATGAATTCCTAATACTCCTAAACCTTTAACAATCCCAGCTACCAGTGCGGAGCGTAATCCATAAGATGCAAGAACTAGTTGAAGGCCTCCACCTCCTGCTGCTGCTAATGCTGCATATGCTGCACCAGTAATGGCTCCTGTAATTGCCCACCTGGGTATATATATAGCCCCCCCATCAAGGTACATCATCTCTTCTTCATCAATCACAACATAATTATTTGGTAATACGAGTTCCATTTATTTTCTCCTTTATACTATGTAATACCACAAAATGATTTTGACCTAAATCATTCTTAACTTGAAGAATCGCAGGAAATGTTAATTTTGGAGTCAAATCTTCCAGTGCTACTCGAACAGCTTTTACTGTAAAATTCAACTTATTCAGACCTGAAACAATACCACTGACAGTCGTTCCATACATGTCTGTACCAATAATTTCCCGAATCTTCATGATTGATAGTTCCTTTTTGTAAGATAAAAGAACTGTTGAAACAACTGCCGCAGCACAATCTGACTGGTCATGTTGCATCGTACAAGGATATTTTTTTAACATAGAAATACTCAATTCTTTAGAATTAATCTAACTTTTCTTTGATGTCACCCAAACCTCAATCACTGCCCAGTAGTTCTTGAATTAATTTATTTTCAACCGTATCATTCTTTGTTCTTGATATCTTTCCAAGCATTGTAGTACAGCAGATTTTTGCCCAAGGACTGAGCCTCCTTTAACAACTCAAACTCCCTTACATTATATCGGCCAGCCCCATGGAAAGATTATAGCCAGACTAATCAATAATATAATACATACTAGAATACAAAATATTTTTTTATTCATACTTTTTCTCCTATCTTTATTTTCTACCTACATAGTACCTCTTATTAAGCTCATTTTAAAATTACGTTAACTTTTTTCACAAATTTATTTCGACTTTCTTTTTTACTTTTTACATTGCTATGATACAATATTTTTAACAAAATTTTATTGTTTGTTAACTTTTTTCACGAAAAGGAGAAAATCATGCGTTATGATTTCGGAAAGGTCTATAAAGAAATACGTGAGTCAAAGGGGCTGACCCAAGAAGAGGTCTGTGGGGGTGTTCTCTCAAGAACCAGCTTATCAAAAATCGAAAGTGGCAAGACAACCCCAAAATATGAAAATATGGAATTTCTTCTCCGTCAAATCAATATGAGTTTTGAAGAGTTTGAATATATCTGTCAACTTTATCAACCAAGTCAACGCACAGAGATTATGCAAACCTATCTCAATATGCGTTCCATTATCGGGACCAGCGATCTTGTCAATTTATTTCAAAAATGCCAAGACTACCTCAAGACCCACCACGATCTCCCTATAGAAGAAATCAGAGATATGCTTGAAGTTGTCATTTATATCCGTCAACACGGGGCAGGGGAACTATCAGATCACACAGAACAGGTTGTCAAAAAACTTTGGAGAAAAATTGAAAAACAAGATACATGGTATGAGAGTGATCTAAAAATCCTCAATACCATTCTTTTCAGTTTTCCCATTGAATACCTCCATCTCATCACTGGAAAAATATTGCAACGCCTAGAAGTCTATAAAAACTATCAACATTTATATGACTTGCGAATAGCAATCCTGCTCAACCTTTCCACACTCTATCTATACAATCAAGATAAAAACATGTGTAAGCAAATCTGCTACACTTTACTAGAGGACGCCAAGAATAAGAAAAGCTACGATAGGCTGGCTATCTGCTATGTCCGTATTGGGATTTGTACAGATAATGCTAAACTTATCCAAAAAGGTTTCTCACTCCTAGAGCTGACCGAGGAAACTTCTATGCTGTCTCATCTCAAAAAAGAAGTAGAGACCCATTATCAACCAAAGAAATTATAAAAAAAGTCGAGGGATTTCCTCGACTCTTTACATATTATTTGTTCGTTAGTTCTTAATACCAGCCATTGTTAAACCAGAAGTTTTTAGCTCTGCTAAGCCACATAGTGTGCTTACTACTATGTGTCCATGTCACCATGAATCGCCGAACGATTTAACGAGAAAGTATGACTTTTACGTTTATCCCAACTCAATTATGACATTTTTTTCAAAAGTCAATATATCTCACTTTTTCAACGACAAGAAAGAGGCTGCCAATCGACCAACCTCTTATTCTGAACCCATCACTCCATCACTTTTTAGCTTCATTCGCTTTCTTAGCGACTGCAATCTGGTATTCGATTTGGTCATTCCCCTTACCTATACAACCATGAGCAATTGTAGTCGCTCCTGTCTGATGCGCTATTTCAACCAATTTTTTAGAAATAAGAGGGCGGCTCAAGGCAGATACCAAGGGGTACTTTTGTTCATAGTAGGCATGTGACTGAAGAGCCACTAGCACATAATCTGTAGCAAATTCGTCCTTAACATCAATGACATAAGATTCGACTGCCCCAACCTTGAGAGCCTTATCATGGATGAAATCTAAGTCTTTCCCTTCACCCACATCCATACAAACTGCAACAACATCATAATCTTTCTTCAGCCAGGTAATAGCAACTGATGTGTCCAAACCGCCAGAATAGGCCAAAATTACTTTTTCTTTACTCATGTTCTTTTCCTTCTTTCTATTTTTCAATGGACGCTTTAAAGGCATCCTCAATGAGTTTGTCTAATTCCCCAGACTCCTTCAACTTTTGAATAGTTTTATCGACTGCCTCTTTCAATTCCTTGCTATCTTTTTTCATGGCTACCGCGTAGGAATCATCTTGCTCTTTTTCAAAATTGAGGTCTGCGATTGCTAAATCAGGATTATTTTCCACAAATCCCTTGGAAACAGGTTCTTCAAAGATAACGGCATCCACTTGTCCTGATTTTAAATCTGTGATTAAATTCCCATTTTTAGGCAGAGATACGAGGGAAGAATTTTGTAGCAAATCTTTCGCCATCGTCTCTTGAATCGAACCTTTCTGCGCGCCAACCTTTTTCTGCGCCAAGTCGTTTACAGACTGATAAGTAGTCAAGTCAGATTCTTTGACAATGAGTTTATTTTTTGCAGTATAGTAGGGAATGGAAAAGTCAAACACCTTGCTCCGTTCATCTGTCTTAGAAACACCTGATATGGCAAGGTCGGCTTTTCCTGATTGAACACTAGCCAGTACATTATCAAAACTCATGGGAGATAGTTCCAATTCGACACCTAGTTCTGTTGCGATAGCCTTGGCTAATTCGATATCTGAACCCACAATCTGATTTTTCCCATCAACCACTTTTTGGTATTCAAATGGAGCAAAATCCGGATTGAGGGCTACAACCAATTTTCCTTTGGACTTGATGGCTTCAATTCCAGCCGATTGATTGTTGCTACAAGCAAATAGTAGGGGGAGCATCACTAAACCAAACATCGTCATCAACACCTTCTTCATCTTTATTCATAATAAAGCCTACTTTATGTTTATTCCTTTTGTTTGTATAAACAATACATCTATATGCATCCTTTGTCAAGCCTAAATTGTAATTTTTTTTCAATTTAAAACAGAAAAACCCAGGAAAATGACATAAAAATATCATTCCTAGGCCTATTTATGCTATTTCTCTCTGAAAAATATGAGTATTCAGTCGGTCAAATGAAGCTGAACGAACTCATTTTCCCTCGCCTAATTCAATGATTCGATGACATTGTTGGGCTACATAAGCATCGTGGGTCACGATAATGACTGTTTTCCCCTCTCGATTCATCTCTAAGAGAAACTTCAAGACCAAATCTCTATTTTCAGGATCCAGAGAACCTGTCGGTTCATCGGCTAAAATCAGCTGGCTGGGTTTTAAGATGGCTCTAGCAACTGCAATTCGTTGTTGTTCGCCACCAGACAACTCGGAGACCTTTTGGTGCAAAGTAGCTGACAAACCTACTCTCTCTAAAATCTCTTCCACCTTTTTGAGCTTGTCTTTCTTGGACAATTTCACATATTTCAGCGCCAGCATAAGATTGTACTCGACCGTTTCATCATCAATCAGGGCAAAATTTTGAAATAGATAAGAGATATGTTCACGGATTATTGTTTGCGACTTGGTAGAATTGACCGCTAGATTTGTCTGACCAAAAATCTCATACCGTCCGCTGTAATCACCATCTATCAAACCTAATAAATTTAACAAGGTTGACTTACCACTACCACTCTTGCCAACAATGGCTACCAAATCCCCCTGATCAATCCTGAGAGATAAGTTATCCAAAATCACTTTTCCTCCAATGGTTTTGGTAATATTGTCCAACTCAATCATAAGATGCCCCCTTTCAATAACTCTACTAGACTTCTTTTCTCCATCCTAGAAGCCAAGCCTAGCACAAATAGTATATCCAAACATGTAAAACCTGCAAAAAGTAGGAGTGGCAAGAGCGCATGGGCAAAGAAAATCAAGACTAGAAGAGGCAGACTATAGCCCAGCAAGAGCAGAACGAGGAGAGGGCGGTAGCGATCGACCAGTTTCCACCCCATAAACTTCTTGGTAATAATATCCCTGCGCTTCAATAAGAAAGTTATTACTAGTAAGAAGTAGGAAATCATCATGCTAAGGAGACCAAACAAAGCAAAGAGTAGGTTAAAATTCCGAACAGCATCTCGATAAGAATCCACTTTCTCTTGTTGAATGGCTTGAATAGATGAAAATTTTAAATAATTTCCATCTGACAATTTCTCAACTAACTCTGTAATCTCTTTTTGATGTTGAACCGTATTTTCAATTTTAATCGGATTATTTAAGCCAGTTGTTGGCAGGGAGGCTTTCTCATCCCACATCATATCAGAATCATTGACCAAGCTAATAATTGGATTGGAGAGATTTTCCTTTCGCTTATCACTATATGGGAAAAATGACCAATCTCCTTCATAATAGGCAATCTCGACATCCATCTCCTCTATCGTTCGTTTTTGCTGCTCTTCATACTTCATCGAATGAAAGGCAATTAACTTCCCCAAGAGCTGATTTTTATCTTCTTCACCTTTCGTACTTGCTGGCATCAAAATAACTTTTTTAATACCGGTATCTGGTAGCTTGAATCCCTTGCTCTTTAGAAAATTGCGATTGGCATAGTAAACATCCACCGTATCTGTTAACTGATATTGCTGAATCTGTTCTGATTGGACAAAATTTTTTACAGGAAGACTGCTACTCTGCACATAGCCCGCCTGCGTTTTTTCTACCAAATCCTGATAAAATCGATAGAAATAATCCAATGCCTTCCCTGAGCCTGCCAACTGCTCTTGCCACAAGTTGTCATTGAGTTGGAAAGTTTCTAAGGTCAGATAATTTCCTTGGCTGATCCACTGTTTCTGGTAATCCAACTCTTTGTTTTCTTGCTCCAAACTTTTTCCTACCCCAACTAGCAAGACTGTCAGTAAAATGGTAGTTCCAATTTTCATCAAATAATTAAAGAGTAGACCAAATTTGAAAGATGAAAAACCTTTCAGCAGAGAGCTGATTGTCATTTTTTGGATTAAGAGGTAAGTCAACCAACTGATAAAGAGATAAAGCTGCAACAGCAAAAAAAGAGACAACCACAGCATAGGAAACAAATCTTTTGGCTTATAATCAAGCAAGAAAAACACGCCTAGATTGATCACAAGAGCCCCACCTAGGAGGAGGTAAAGGTTGCCTTTTACAACATCAGATAAAACAGCCCTATCTTGAAAACCAAGTAATTTTTGTACCCCAACTCGTTTCATCTCCATCATCGGTTGATACACTGTCACTAACACAAGAAGCAAAATAGCCAAGACAAAAACAATGGCAGATAAAAGCAAATCTCGATTTATGACTTCCACTGCACTTTTGTAGGTCGGCTCTAGCAAGGTAGCCTGGTCTATCTTGAAAAAATCGCTCCATTTCTGTACAATCCTATCCTTGTCCATCTCTTGTGTAGAAGGTATCGTATAGCGACCATTTAAACTACGAGATGTATCCTTGATATAGGTTTGAAAAGTCATAAGCTGAATAGGTTTGGCTTTTAGAAAGGTCGGAATCGTACCAAGTTTATTGGAAATTTCTTTATTACTATAGACTCCTTCACCATCTGTGGTAAAATCAAGAGAAGAAATCCCAAACTCTTGGTAGGGGAAGGTATCTTTATCAAAAACACCAGACTTGACCACCTCATCACCACTGTCTGTTTTGATGATGGAGACTTTATACTCCTTTGATACATCCTCAAAAAATCGAAGAACAGACGCTGCAGGTTCGTTAATATCTTTCAAATACAAATCCAAAGAATCTACAGTCTTTCCCATTTCTTGAATCCGAACCACTTCTCGTGTATAGTTTACATTAAAAACAAAAAAAGTGGTACACAGAAGCAGGAGTAACATACAGAAATTACTGATTTTTTTCATAAAAGTGCCTCCACTACAGTTTTCCCTCTCCAAATAGGAGAGGGAAGAATTTTACTCAAATCCATAGAAATATTCCATTCCTGTTGGCGGAATCTTGGTGAGGGAAGCTCTAGCCCATGCCTCAGGTTTTGCATAATCCTTAGAGGTTCTACCCCCATGTCTAACAGTTGCTGTATGATATCGAGTAGAATGTAAGTAATCAGAATATCCAAAAGTTCCTGTCCAACCTACTCCATAGTTCCATTGACCACCCTCAACCCATACTGCTAAAGCATTTGTAGTAGCAAGTATACCACATACCATTAAAGATGCAACACCAATTTTAACTAATTTTCTCATGATTTATTTCTCCTATTATCGAGAGCTGTTCCGTAAAAACAGCTATAGTAATTTATCAACAAGTATCGTAGTCCATTGGACTCACCTTCCTTCTATCTCATTTCATTTTTTAACAACGAACTTACTCTTAACCGGGAGAATGGTGCGCTTCTGTATCAGGTCCTTGAACAACCAGAGTAGTATTAAGCACACTCTAACTATTACTCAAGAATCAGTCCAATAAACAATATGGATAGCGCTTTCAAATTTTTAAACTCCTATCCCATCCTTTTATCTATATAATAAGTGAAAATATAATAACTGTCAAGTAACTGAAGTGAATTTTATAAAAAAAATTACAAGCCAAATTTGTAAAGTTTACACTAAGCCGCTAGGGCAATCGTCTATCAGAATGTCCGTTTATTTGTCAATAATCCGAGAAAATCTTGCAACGCTTAGAAGTCTATAAAAACTATCAACATTTATATGACTTGCGAATAGCAATCCTGCTCAACCTTTCCACACTCTATCTATACAATCAAGATAAAAACATGTGTAAGCAAATCTGCTACACTTTACTAGAGGACGCCAAGAATAAGAAAAGCTACGATAGGCTGGCTATCTGCTATGTCCGTATTGGGATTTGTACAGATAATGCTAAACTTATCCAAAAAGGTTTCTCACTCCTAGAGCTGACCGAGGAAACTTCTATGCTGTCTCATCTCAAAAAAGAAGTAGAGACCCATTATCAACCAAAGAAATTATAAAAAAAGTCGAGGGATTTCCTCGACTCTTTACATATTATTTGTTCGTTAGTTCTTAATACCAGCCATTGTTAAGCCAGAAGTTTTTAGCAGCTGTCCATGAACCGTAACGTCCTGCAACGTAGGCATCTGCTACACGTTCTTGGTTTTCAGCTGAGTAGTCACCGTTCAGGTATGAATCTGTTAATTGGTAACGTCCGATATAACGTCCATTTGTAGCTGTATAGCTACCACCTGATTCTTTTTGAGCGATCCATTCTTTGGCTTCTGCTTCAGATCCGCTTACAGTTGAAACAACTGTTTCACTTACTACTGGAGTTTCTGCCACTGGAGCTGAAACAGTTTCATCTTGAGCGGCTGGTGCCGCATAAGTAGCTGGCGCTGGTGTTGCAACAGGCGCTACAGGGCCATCGATAACCAACTCTTGACCAACATAAATCAAATGAATGTTATCAATGTGGTTGTTTTCTGCCAATTTTTCAACTGTTGTGTTGTGAGTTTCAGCGATTTCTGAAAGTGTATCACCTTCTTTAACAGTGTAAGTTGATGATTCTTGAGCAGATACAAATGATGGAGCAAATACTGCAAACAAGGCAGCTACTCCTGCAAGAGTTGCTTTAATCTTTTTAGTTATTGATTTCATATTCGAAAATTCTCCTTCTTTCTATAGTTCTATCATACCCTTTAAATATTACCGTTTCTTGACACTTTTATGTAGAAATATTACAAAATTATTTTTTATTTCCCTAAATAAGGTGTTTTTTGTCATAAAAGATACTATTTTTATGCTATTTGAGGTATTAGAAAGGTTTTCATCCACAATTAAAGCCAAGCCCCTCATTCTTTGATATAATAGAGATAAGAATTTTTATAAGGGGAAACTGATGAAATCACTTCGTTTTCAATCTGTCTTTGATATCATCGGACCAGTTATGATTGGCCCATCTAGTAGCCATACCGCTGGTGCTGTTCGTATTGGGAAGATTGTCTCTTCCATTTTTGATGATACTCCGACAGAAGTTGAATTCCAACTTTTTAACTCATTTGCCAAGACCTATCGTGGTCACGGAACAGACCTAGCCCTTGTTGCAGGTATTTTGGGAATGGATACAGATGATCCTGAAATTCCAAATAGTCTGGAAATTGCCCACAAGCGTGGTATCAAGATTGTCTGGACCATTCAGAAAGACAGCAATGCCCCTCACCCTAACACCACTAAAATTACTGTTAAAAATGCCCACAAGACCATCAGCGTGACTGGTATTTCTATCGGTGGAGGAAATATTCAGGTAACCGAACTCAATGGTTTTGCCGTCTCTCTCAATATGAATACACCGACTATCATCATCGTTCATCAAGATATTCCAGGTATGATTGCCCTTGTTACAGAGGCGCTTTCCCGCTATGGTATCAATATCGCCCAGATGAATGTCACTCGTGAAAAAGCTGGTGAAAAAGCCATTATGATTATCGAAGTTGACAGTCGCAACTGTGATGAGGCTATCGAAGAAATTCGAAAAATCCCTCATCTCCACAATGTCAATTTCTTTAAATAGGAGGAAGCATGTTTTATTCTATCAAAGAATTGGTCGAGCAAGCAGATCTGGACTTTCAAGGAAATGTCGCAGAACTCATGATTACAACAGAGTTTGAATTGACCGGTCGCGAACGTGAAGAAGTCTTCCTTCTCATGGAACGCAATCTGGAAGTTATGAAAGCCTCTGTCCAACTTGGCCTCAATGAAAATAAATCTCGTAGTGGCCTGACAGGTGGAGATGCTGCCAAATTGGATCACTACATCGAAAACGGAAAAACTCTGTCAGATTATACGATTCTCTCTGCTGCCCGAAATGCTATCGCAGTCAATGAACACAATGCTAAAATGGGCTTGGTCTGCGCTACTCCTACCGCAGGAAGTGCCGGTTGTCTCCCTTCCGTTCTCACTGCTGCTATTGAAAAATTAGACCTCAGCCACGAGCAACAATTGGATTTCCTCTTTGCTGCTGGTGCCTTTGGACTAGTCATCGCAAACAATGCCTCCATCTCAGGTGCTGAGGGTGGGTGTCAAGCTGAAGTTGGTTCAGCCTCTGCTATGAGTGCTGCCGCCTTGACTCTGGCTGCAGGTGGAACACCTTATCAGGCCAGTCAAGCTATTGCCTTTGTCATTAAAAATATGCTAGGCCTCATCTGTGACCCTGTTGCAGGTTTGGTCGAAGTTCCCTGTGTCAAACGTAATGCCATGGGAGCTAGCTTTGCTTTCATCGCAGCAGACATGGCCTTGGCAGGTATCGAATCTAAAATCCCTGTGGATGAAGTGATCGATGCCATGTACCAAGTAGGAGCAAGCATGCCAACTGCCTTTCGTGAAACAGCTGAAGGTGGACTCGCTACCACCCCTACTGGTCGTCGCCTCCAAAAAGAAATTTTCGGAGAATAAGCTTATCAAATAGGAGAAACCATGACCTCTATCACAGCGATTTTTTTCGATTTGGATGGAACCCTCGTTGATAGTTCTATCGGGATTCACAATGCCTTTACCTATACCTTTAAAGAGCTGGGGGTGCCTAGCCCTGATGCCAAAACTATTCGTGGTTTTATGGGACCACCTCTCGAAAGTAGTTTTGCGACCTGCCTGTCCAAAGACCAAATTTCTGAAGCCGTGCAGATATATCGTTCTTACTATAAGGCAAAAGGCATCTATGAAGCTCAACTCTTTCCTCAGATTATAGACTTGCTTGAGGAGTTATCGAGCAGTTATCCACTCTACATCACCACGACAAAGAATACATCTACTGCTCAAGACATGGCAAAAAACTTGGAAATCCATCATTTCTTTGATGGCATTTATGGTTCTAGCCCTGAAGCACCCCATAAGGCAGATGTCATTCACCAAGCCTTGCAGACACATCAACTAGTACCAGAACAAGCCATCATCATCGGAGATACCAAGTTTGATATGCTGGGAGCTCGAGAAACAGGTATTCAGAAATTGGCCATCACTTGGGGATTTGGAGAGCAAGCAGATCTACTAAACTATCAACCTGATTATATCGCTCACAAACCCTTAGAGGTTTTGGCGTATTTTCAATAGCATAGACTGGGTAACAATTCCATTTCAGAAGAAAATGAAGTAATACTCAATGAAAATCAAAGAGCAAACTAGGAAACTAGCTGCGGGCTGCTCAAAACACTGTTTTAAGGTTGTGGATAGAACTGACGAAGTCAGCTCAAAACACTGTTTTAAGGTTGTGGATGGAACTGACGAAGTCAGCTCAAAACA
>ERZ1023503.52-NODE-52-length-22801-cov-70.982239_pt1 | contig 22801 bp, 23 predicted proteins | sample MGYA00380546_ERZ1023503 | MGnify/ENA primary metagenome ERZ1023503 (study PRJEB33173, sample SAMEA4830350) | metagenome | study: EMG produced TPA metagenomics assembly of the PRJEB25223 data set...
AAAAAAGAGACCCAAATACAGAATTGTATTTGAATTTCTTAACTTAATGACATTGTGAAAATACCAAGTTCATTTTTTATGGTGTTTTAAGGAGCAAAACGGATGCAGACTGCTTCGGGAACATGGAAGTCGTTGGAGAGTTCTGCTAGACGACCATTGTCACAATTACGTTTAAAGACAGTTGCATTGTCAGAGTCTTGATGGACAACAATGAGAAATTTTTGGTCGGGTGTCAAATCAAAATCACGTGGAGTCTGACCATGCGTTGGAACGATTTCTAATAACTCTAAGCTACCGTCCGCAAGGATGGTATATACTGCGATAGAATCATGGCCACGGTTAGAAGCGTAGAGGTATTTACCGTCTTTAGAGAGATGAATAGCAGCGGTTCCATTAAAGCCTTCGTAAGCTTCCGGTAAAGTTGAAATGACCTGCATACGTTCAAATTCGCCAACGCCATCGTAGATTAAAACTTCGATAGTACTATTGAGTTCACAAATGAGATAAGCGATTTTATAGTGGTTATGGAAAATGATATGGCGTGAGCCTGCTCCTGGCTTGCTGTGATAGGTATAGAGCTTAGATAATTTTCCTTCTTGATCGAGGTCATAGGTGATGACTTGGTCAGTTCCCAAGTCGCAGGTCACTAGATAGTGGTCAGGTGTTAAATCTGTATAGTGAACATGGGGGGAAGCTTGATTTTCATGTGGACCTTGGCCACTGTGTTGATCCATATCACTAAGTAGAAGACTACCATCTTCCTGGCGTTTATAAACAAGGACTTGTCCCTTGTGATAGTTAGCTGCGTAAACCAAATCACGCTTTTCATCGACAGCAACATAACAGTGGGGAGCTCCTTCTTCAACAACATGATTTAACACAGTCCCGTCAGTTTGATAGGCTGCAATTCCCCCCTTATCGTCTTGGCTACCAACAGTGTATAAATGTTGGTGCTGGTCAAAGGCAAGGTAGGTTGGACTTGGCTCAGCTGCAAAAAGTTCTAGATTTGAAAGCTGACCAGTTTCTGTATCAAAGTCTGCCTTGTAAATCCCTTGAGAAGTACGACGTGTATAAGTTCCAAAATAAACAGTTTCTTTCATTACTATACCTCTGTGTAAAGATAAGACTATTATATCACAAAAACAAGTAAATTAAAGATATCCAATTAGATGTAAGCACTTTAAAAAAGAGTTATTTTGTTTCAAAAATGGTATAATGAGAGAACAATAGAAAGGAAGTATTTATGGAGCAAAAAGAGAAACATTTTAGCCTATCTTGGTTTTTCAAGTGGTTTTTAGATAACAAGGCAATTACGGTATTTTTAGTAACCTTATTATTGGGACTGAATCTTTTTATTTTAAGTAAGATTAGTTTTCTATTTTCACCTGTTTTAGACTTTTTAGCAGTTGTGATGTTGCCAGTCATTTTGTCTGGTTTGTTATATTATTTGTTGAATCCTATTGTTGATTGGATGGAGAAGCATAAGGTTAATCGTGTTATAGCTATCACTATTGTCTTTGTTATCATCGCTCTCTTTATCATTTGGGGCTTGGCAGTCGCCATTCCAAATCTGCAACGTCAGGTTTTGACCTTTGCAAGAAACGTTCCTGTTTACTTAGAAGATATAGATAGGATTGTTAATGGATTGGTAGCCCAGCACCTGCCAGATGATTTCAGACCTCAATTAGAGCAAGTTTTGACCAATTTTTCTAGCCAGGCTACAGTTTTGGCAAGTAAGGTTTCATCTCAGGCAGTCAACTGGGTGAGTGCCTTTATTAGCGGGGCTTCTCAAGTGATTGTTGCCTTGATTATCGTTCCTTTCATGCTCTTTTATCTCTTGCGTGATGGGAAAGGCTTGCGTAACTATTTGACCCAATTCATTCCAAGAAAATTGAAGGAACCTGTTGGACAAGTTTTATCAGATGTGAATCAACAGTTGTCCAACTATGTTCGAGGGCAAGTGACAGTGGCTATTATTGTAGCAGTAATGTTTATCATCTTCTTCAAGATTATTGGTCTACGCTATGCGGTTACGCTGGGGGTTACTGCTGGTATTTTAAATCTGGTCCCTTATCTTGGTAGCTTTCTAGCCATGCTTCCTGCTCTAGTATTGGGTTTGATTGCTGGTCCAGTCATGCTTTTGAAAGTAGTGATTGTCTTTATCGTAGAACAAACTATTGAAGGCCGTTTTGTCTCTCCATTGATTTTGGGAAGTCAATTAAACATCCACCCTATTAATGTTCTCTTTGTTTTGTTAACTTCAGGATCTATGTTTGGTATCTGGGGAGTTTTACTTGGTATTCCGGTTTATGCCTCTGCTAAGGTTGTCATTTCAGCCATTTTCGAATGGTATAAGGTAGTCAGTGGTCTATATGAATTAGAGGGTGAGGAAGTCAAGAGTGAACAATAGTCAACAGATGTTACAGGCTTTGGAGGAGCAAGATTTAACTAAGGCTGAGCATTATTTCGCCAAAGCTTTAGAAAATGATTCAAGTGATCTTCTGTATGAATTGGCAACTTATCTTGAAGGGATTGGTTTCTATCCTCAGGCCAAGGAAATTTACCTGAAAATTGTAGAGGATTTTCCAGAGGTTCATCTTAATCTAGCTGCAATTGCTAGCGAGGATGGTCAAATAGAAGAAGCCTTTACCTATCTTGAGGAAATCCAAGCTGACAGTGACTGGTATGTCTCGTCTTTGGCTCTGAAGGCAGACCTTTACCAGCTGGAAGGTTTGACAGATGTGGCACGTGAGAAATTATTGGAGGCCTTGACCTACTCAGAGGATTCTCTCTTGATATTGGGTTTGGCAGAGTTGGATAGTGAGTTGGAAAATTACCAAGCGGCTATTCAAGCCTATGCCCAGTTAGATAATCGCTCGATTTATGAGCAAACGGGCATTTCCACCTATCAACGAATTGGCTTTGCCTATGCTCAGTTAGGGAAATTTGAAACGGCTACTGAGTTTTTAGAAAAAGCCCTGGAGTTAGAATACGATGACTTAACAGCTTTTGAGTTGGCCAGTCTTTATTTTGATCAAGAAGAATATCAAAAAGCCACCCTCTACTTTAAGCAGCTTGATACCATTTCTCCTGACTTTGAAGGCTATGAGTATGGGTACAGTCAGGCTTTACATAAGGAACATCAAGTTCAAGAAGCCCTGCGTATCGCTAAGCAAGGATTAGAGAAAAATCCCTTTGAAACTCGCCTCTTGCTAGCTGCTTCACAATTTTCTTATGAATTGCATGATGCTAGTGGTGCAGAAAATTATCTCCTTACTGCAAAAGAAGACGCTGAGGATACAGAAGAAATCTTGCTTCGTTTAGCCACTATTTATCTGGAGCAGGAGCGTTATGAGGATATTCTAGAATTGCAGAGTGAGGAGCCAGAAAATCTTTTGACCAAGTGGATGATTGCTCGTTCTTATCAAGAAATGGACGATTTGGATACTGCTTATGAGTATTATCAAGAGTTGACAGGAGATTTGAAGGACAATCCAGAATTTCTGGAACACTATATCTATCTCTTGCGTGAATTGGGACATTTTGAAGAAGCAAAAGTCCATGCTCACACTTACTTAAAACTGGTTCCAGATGATGTGCAAATGCAAGAACTGTTTGAGAGATTGTAAGAATGTTTAAACATATAGAACTGTAGTTTATCTCTTTTGATAGCTACGGTTTTTATTTGTATATGGTAGAATCTTTTTACAAAAATACTTGGTAATCTTGTTTATTCATGCTATAATAGGAACAATTACTTTTAGGAGGTGCAGTATGTCTTATTTATTTGAGATATTACCGAGTTTACTGAATGGTGCGAGCACGACTGTACAGGTCTTTGCACTGGTCTTGCTATTTTCGATTCCGTTGGGCGTTTTGATTGCCTTTGCCTTGCAAGTCCATTGGAAGCCCCTCCATTATCTGATTAACATTTACATCTGGGTTATGCGAGGAACCCCCTTACTCTTGCAACTGATTTTTATCTATTATGTGCTCCCAAGTATTGGGATTCGTTTAGACCGCCTTCCTGCAGCTATTATTGCCTTTGTTCTCAACTATGCAGCTTACTTTGCAGAAATTTTCCGTGGGGGAATTGACACTATTCCAAGAGGACAGTATGAGGCTGCCAAGGTCTTGAAGTTTAGCCCTTTTGACAGAGTGCGCTATATTATCTTGCCCCAAGTGACCAAGATCGTTCTTCCTAGTGTCTTTAATGAAGTTATGAGTTTGGTCAAGGATACTTCTTTGGTCTATGCTCTCGGAATTTCAGACCTTATCTTGGCTAGTCGAACAGCTGCTAACCGCGATGCTAGTCTGGTTCCTATGTTCTTGGCAGGAGCCATTTACTTGATTTTAATTGGGATTGTGACAATTATTTCCAAAAAAGTTGAGAAGAAGTATAGTTATTATAGATAGGGGGCAGCTATGTTAGAATTACGAAATATCAATAAAGTCTTTGGAGACAAACAAATCCTGTCTGATTTCAGTCTAAGTATTCCTGAAAAGCAAATCCTGGCTATCGTTGGACCTTCTGGTGGAGGTAAGACAACTCTTTTACGTATGCTTGCAGGTCTTGAAACCATTGATTCAGGGCAAATCTTTTATAATGGACAACCTTTAGAGCTGGATGAATTGCAGAAGCGCAACCTACTGGGATTTGTCTTCCAAGATTTTCAACTATTTCCTCATCTATCAGTTCTGGAAAATTTGACTTTATCGCCTGTGAAGACCATGGGAATGAAGCAGGAAGAGGCTGAGAAGAAGGCGAGTGGGCTCTTGGAACAGTTAGGACTAGGAGGACACGCAGAGGCCTATCCTTTCTCACTATCTGGTGGGCAAAAGCAGCGGGTGGCTTTGGCGCGTGCTATGATGATTGACCCAGAAATCATTGGCTACGATGAACCAACTTCTGCCCTGGATCCAGAATTACGTTTGGAAGTGGAGAAGCTAATCTTGCAAAATAGGGAACTTGGGATGACCCAGATTGTGGTTACCCATGATTTGCAGTTTGCTGAAAATATCGCAGATGTATTATTGAAAGTAGAACCTAAATAGGAGGAAAAATGGATGAAAAAATGGATGCTTGTATTAGTCAGTCTGATGACTGCTTTGTTCTTAGTAGCTTGTGGGAAAAATTCTAGCGAAACTAGTGGAGATAATTGGTCAAAGTACCAGTCTAACAAGTCTATTACTATTGGATTTGATAGTACTTTTGTTCCAATGGGATTTGCTCAGAAAGATGGTTCTTATGCAGGATTTGATATTGATTTAGCTACAGCTGTTTTTGAAAAATACGGAATCACGGTAAATTGGCAACCGATTGATTGGGATTTGAAAGAAGCTGAATTGACAAAAGGAACGATTGATCTGATTTGGAATGGCTATTCCGCTACAGACGAACGCCGTGAAAAGGTGGCTTTCAGTAACTCATATATGAAGAATGAGCAGGTATTGGTTACGAAGAAATCATCTGGTATCACGACTGCAAAGGATATGACTGGAAAGACATTAGGAGCTCAAGCTGGTTCATCTGGTTATGCGGACTTTGAAGCAAATCCAGAAATTTTGAAGAATATTGTCGCTAATAAGGAAGCGAATCAATACCAAACCTTTAATGAAGCCTTGATTGATTTGAAAAACGATCGAATTGATGGTCTATTGATTGACCGTGTCTATGCAAACTATTATTTAGAAGCAGAAGGTGTTTTAAACGATTATAATGTCTTTACAGTTGGACTAGAAACAGAAGCTTTTGCGGTTGGATCCCGTAAGGAAGATACAACCTTGGTTAAGAAGATAAATGAAGCTTTTTCTAGTCTTTACAAGGACGGCAAGTTCCAAGAAATCAGCCAAAAATGGTTTGGAGAAGATGTAGCAACCAAAGAAGTAAAAGAAGGACAGTAAGATAAAATAGTGGCTGAGACTACGTTTTGATTAGCAAAACGTAGTTTTTTTTGTAATCTAGGAAAACGATAATAGCGATTGAATCTGGATAATTGAATATGGAATAGCCCACTGTGATTTCTAAAACATTGTTAAAAATTGATTTGACTTCCAAAATTAAAATGTTCTGTAATGAAATGCTGATGTAACTGTTTTAGGAACAATAAAACGCATAATATCAAGGTTTTTGCACCTTACATTATGCGTTTTTGTGATTTTAAGACTTGTTAGCTGATTTTTTACAATCCTGCGAAATCTTTGATTTCTTGTGCTGACATTGAAGAGTCGCAACGGACGTTGATTTGTCCATCTGTAATATGAATAAAACCTGGTACAGTTGGGATTCCATAACGTGAGCGGAATGCTTGCAAATCATTGAGTTGGCTTGGTTCTTCACTATTGATGAAGTAAATGTGAGCTTTGGTTTCAGCTACGACACCTGACAATGTACCTGCAAATTTACGGCAGTAAGGGCAAGTTTTGCGACCGATAAAGAAGGTTGCAGTTTCTTTTTTATCAAGAGCTTCTTGCGCACGCACAACTGTAGTGACTTCAAGGTCTTTGATGTTATCTAAAAATTGTTCCATGAGATTACCTCGCTTTCATTGATAAGTCTAGTATGCCATAAAGTTTCTAAAATTGCTTAGATTTGATACGAAAAAAGATGAGGTTGGTTGGTCTCATCTTTTATAGGTCTTTATTTTACAAATGCATTGATTTCTGCTTCGATGTTAGTAATCTTAGCTTGTGATTCTTCGTTGGTTTCCCCTACAACTGCAATGTAGAACTTGATTTTTGGTTCTGTACCTGAAGGGCGAACGGCAATCCATGAACCGTCAGCAAGTGTGTATTTCAACACATCACTTGGAGGAGTTGTCAAGTTTGTAACAGTACCGTCAGCAACAGTAGCAGTTTGTGCCTTGAAGTCTTCTACGACAGTGATAGCTGTTGCGTTCCATTCTGTTGGAGCATTGTTGCGGAATTTAGCCATAATCGCTTTGATTTGTTCAGCACCATCGACACCTGAAAGAGTAACAGAGATTGTTTTTTCTGCGTAGTAGCCATATTCTTTATAGATTTCTTCGATACCGTCAGCAAGTGTCAAACCACGAGAACGGTAGTAGGCAGCAAGTTCAGCAACGACAAGAACGGCTTGGATGGCATCTTTATCACGTACAAATGGTTTAATCAAGTAACCGAAGCTTTCTTCAAATCCCATCATGTAAGTGTGGTTGTGTTTTTCTTCGAATTCTTGGATTTTTTCAGCGATAAATTTGAAACCTGTCAAGACGTTGAACATAGTTGCGCCGTAGCTTTCAGCAATCTTCGTTACCAAGTCAGTTGAAACGATAGATTTGCAGAGAGCGGCATTTTCAGGAAGAGTTCCAGCGTTTTTGTGAGCTTCCAAGATGTATTTAGCCATGATAGCACCGATTTGGTTACCTGAAAGGTTGAGGTAGCTACCATCTTTTTGAAGAACTTCAACACCAACACGGTCAGCGTCTGGGTCAGTTGCGACAAGAACATCTGCACCAACTTGACGACCAAGTTCTTCAGCAAGGGCAAAGGCTGCTTGGCTTTCTGGGTTTGGAGATGTTACAGTTGAGAAGTCTGGGTCAGCAGTTGCTTGCGCTTCAACAACTTGAACAGAGTCAAATCCTGCTTGGGCAAGAGCACGACGAGCCAACATTTCACCAGTACCATGAAGTGGTGTGTAGACAATCTTCATGTCTTTACCAAATTCTTCAATCAAGGCTGGGTTGATGTTTACGTCCTTAACCTCTTTAAGGTATTCTACGTCAACAGCTTCGCCGATAACTTCAATCAAGCCAGAAGCTTTTTCAGTTTCCACATCAGCAACTTCAACTGCAAATGGGTTTTCGATTGCACGGATATAAGTAGTCAAAGCGTCCGCATCGTGTGGAGGCATTTGTCCACCGTCTTCACCGTAAACCTTGTAACCGTTAAATGGAGCAGGGTTGTGGCTGGCTGTGACCATGATACCTGCGAAACAGTTGAGATGACGAACTGCAAATGATAGTTCTGGAGTCGGACGAAGGCTTTCAAATACGTAAGATTTGATGCCGTGTTTAGCAAGAACTGCCGCAGATTCAAAGGCAAACTCAGGTGAGAAGTGACGGCTATCGTAGGCAATTGCTACACCGCGTTCTTTCTCGTTTCCACCTTTTGACTCAATCAAACGAGCCAATCCTTCAGTAGCTTGGCGAACAACGTAGATGTTGATACGGTTTGTACCAGCACCAACCAAGCCACGCATACCTGCAGTACCAAATTCAAGATTTGTATAGAAGGCATCTTCCTTAGTTTTTTCGTCCATATTTTCCAAATCTTGACGAAGGTAGTCAGGAAGCTCCACAAAATCAACCCATTTCTGGTAATTTTCTTGGTAAGACATTCAAATTCTCCTTTATTTTTAAAACATTTAATCAGTTTGATTATATCATTTTTTTTAGTTTTAGTAAAACCTTATCTGCTTCGAACATCTCTTCAAACCAGGTCAGATTGAATTTTGGGGTTATATGATGTTGAGGTTAGGAAAAATTCGATTTCAGTAAAAAAAGTAAGTCTTCTAATAACAAAACATTGATATAGTTGCTTAGTTTTAAACAAGCATATTATAATAAAGCTATGGCATATAGTACTGATTTTAAACAGCGAGCATTAGATTACATCAAAGAGGGGCACAGCCATGTCGAGGCAGCCAAGTTTTTTGGTGTTGGCGTCAGAACTCTCTTCACGTGGGAAAAGAAAGATGTGAACAAGGACACATAGAGAGGAAAAAGCGAGTCGTCAAAAAGCGTAAGATCCCTTTAGAGGAATTGAAATCCTTTGTAGAGGCTCATCCAGATGCTTTTTTACGGGAAATTGCGGCACATTTTGATTGTGCTGTTCCTTCAGTATGGGCAGCTTTAAAGCAGATTAAGGTCACTTTAAAAAAAGATGACGAGCTTTAAGGAACAAGAGCCAGAGAAAGTCGCTGAGTTTCTTGATATTTTGGATAACCTAAAAGATTTACCAATCGTATATATTGACGAAACAGGAATCGACCGCTACCTCTATCGTCCTTATGCAGGGGCTCCTAGAGGGGAGAAAGTCTATGAAAAGATTAGCGGACGTCGTTTTGAGCGAACTTCAATTGTTGCAGGACAAGTAGACGGAGAGTTTATAGCTCCCATGATTTACAAGAAAAGCATGACAAGCGATTTCTTTGTGGAGTGGTTCAAAACGCAACTCCTACCTGCTTTGAAGACACCTCATGTTATTGTCATGGGCAATGCTAGTTTTCATCCCAAAAACATTTTGGATGAACTCTGCATCCAAGATAAACACTTTTTCTTACCTCTACCACCTTATTCACCGGATTTGAATCCTATTGAGCAAGCTTGGGCTATCTTGAAAAAGAAAGTGACGGATTTATTAAGGGAAGTTCCAACTATTTTTGAATGTTTGGAACGCTTTTTTAAAACTAGATGACTATAACGGTTCTAAAGGAACTTATCGAGTAGTCATTAAAACTAAGGATACTGCTGGTTAAGAGAAGACGGTATACGATCAAACCATTCACCGTGTAGCCGAAATCGTTCAGAATGAAGACTTGTATAAGAAAGGTTTGAATGTTGAACTTGCGCACCAACAAATTAAGGGATTTTTTGAAGCAGAGTTTAAAAATCGTATTAATGGAGTTCTTAATACTAAAATAAAAAATAGTACATTAAATCGTGTAAATAAAAAAACTATACACCAGAGCAACAAAAACTCCATGATCAATTTGAAGCAGAAGCAACGGAAGATGCTAAAAAACAAGGTGATATTGTGTTGAATGTTGACCAGGATTTCATGAGCATATCTAAGTCTAATAAAAGTGGTTCAGACTGGAAGAAAACTTTCACAGTGAGGACAACCAATAGGCTAGCAAATGACTTGAATAATGTCTTGAAACAGGCTGATAAAGATACTCCTAATACCCCAACTTGGCTAAACTCAGCTGCTTCTAAAGCTAAAGATGATGACAGAGCATATAAACTACTGAAGACTCTTATACCAGGAGAAAATTACCTATCATGTTAAGGATAATCAGCTAGAAGTAGAAACAAATAAATACACATATACTGCCGCTAGAAATGGTAGTAAGGAAGTTGGTATTCAAGAGTCAGATATAGCAGCAACTCTAAGTGCCGATGAATATAATTCTAATCGCCAAACTTTTGAGAGAGAATACAAATACAAAAGCAAATGCCCTTAATAATGGTTGGGCTAGATCTGGTTCTGAAGAGTTCAAAAAGTTCTCCCACTTTGTAGGGGTAGACAAAGGGATTGTGCGAACGAATGTACTGACTGGTAAAAAACTATCTGATAAGATTAGGAAAGAAGTGGGCTCTGGAGATAGCAAACTAGGAAAAGGCGGCTATTTCTCTACTGGGGATGTTCTATTAGGAAAAGATGTTGTTTCTTATACCGTACAAGTATTTTCAGAGAATAATGAAAGAGTAGGAGTAAACACTCAAAGTCACCGTGTTCAGTATAATCTCCCAATTCTAGCTGACTTTTCAGTCATCCAAGATACTGTGGAACCATCACGAACCGTTGTTGAAAAAATCATTCCAAAACTAAATATTCCCGAAGAAGAGAAAGGGAAAATAACCGAAGAAATCAAGAAAAAGAAAAAAACCTCAGAATTGGCAGAACTAATCTCAGAAAATGTGAAAGTTCGCTATGTTGATGAACAAGGGCGTTTGCTATCATTGAAAAATGATACTGGAATTGGAGAAAAAGAAAGTGACGGAACCTACATTACCAATAAAAAACAACTGATTGGTACCAGCTACAATGTCACAGATAAAAAACTCAGTAGCATGACTACTACTGACGGAAAATATTATACTTTTAAAGAAGCAGATACAAATTCTGCAAGTTTAACTGGGAATATTGTAAGCGAAGGTAGAACAGTGACCTTAGTTTATAGAGAAAGCGAAGCGCCAACCACTGCTACAGTAACAGCCAATTACTATAAAGAAGGTAGCCAAGAGAAGTTGGCAGAGTCTGTTATAAAAGCTGATTTAGCGATAGGTTCTGAGTATACCACAGAATCAAAAACTATTGAAGGGAAAACAACAACTGAGGACAAAGAAGACCGAGTTATCACAAGGAAAACAACATACACCTTGGTAGCAACTCCTGCAAATGCGTACCAGAAGACGGTGCAACAGTTGACTATTACTACCGTGAGAATGTTGAGGAAACAGTGGTTCCCAAAACAGCAACCTCTACTGAGACGAAGACTATAACGCGTATCATTCATTACGTTGATAAAGTTACGAACCAAAATGTAAAAGAAGATGTTGTTCAACCTGTAACCTTAAGCCGTACAAAAACTGAGAACAAGGTCACGGGAGTTGTAACCTACGGTGAATGGACAACAGGAAACTGGGACGAGGTTGTATCTGGTAAGATTGACAAGTACAAAGATCCAGATATTCCAACAGTTGAATCACAAGAAGTTACGTCAGACTCTAGTGATAAAGAAATAACGGTAAGGTATGACCGTTTATCAACACCAGATAAACCAACTCCAGACCCAGGTACTCCAAAAACTGAAACTCCAGTGAATCCAGACCCAGAAGTTCCGACTTATGAGACAGGTAAGAGAGAGGAATTGCCAAACACAGGTACAGAAGCTAATGCTACCTTGGCTAGTGCTGGTATCATGACCTTGTTAGCTAGTCTAGGATTAGGATTCTTCAAGAAAAAAGAAGATGAAAAATAATAGATTTTAGAATCTAGGAACCAGGAAAAGCTCACAGATGTGGGCTTTTTTCCTGGTTTTGAGAACGAGGTCTTTCGTGAAGAATAAAAACGCTTACAAGTCCGTTGAACTGGGAAACTATGAATCCTATTTTTTTAAAAATATTTCCAGAAATCAGTTGCTAAATAGGGTAAAAATTGATAAAATAAGGAATATCTAAAAAATTTTAAGGAGAATCTAGCAAATGGATTTCACATGGGCACTGAAGTATGCCACTGAATTTTTGGGAACTGCCATTTTGATCATTCTTGGGAATGGTGCAGTTGCCAACGTTGAACTTAAAGGTACGAAAGGTCACCAAAGTGGCTGGATCGTCATCGCTGTTGGTTATGGTATGGGGGTTATGATCCCAGCCTTGATGTTTGGTAACGTATCTGGGAATCACATCAACCCTGCTTTCACTCTAGGGCTTGCAGTTAGCGGTCTTTTCCCTTGGGCACAAGTGGTACCTTATATTATCGCGCAAGTCTTGGGAGCTATCTTTGGCCAAGCCTTAGTTGTGGCAACATACCGTCCATTCTACTTGAAAACTGAAAACCCAAATAACATCTTGGGAACTTTCTCAACTATTTCAAGTATTGACCATGGTACAAAAGAAAGTCGCTATGCAGCAACTGTCAATGGTTTGATTAATGAGTTTGTTGGTTCATTTGTTTTGTTCTTTGCAGCTCTTGGTTTGACTAAAAACTTCTTTGGTGCTGAAGTGCTTCAATTCATGAAACAAAAGGCAATAGAAGCAGGACAAACAGTTGATTTTTCTGACTTGGCTATTAAAGCACAGGTGGCTCCACACACTGCTTCAGGACTTTCTGTGGCTCACTTGGCACTTGGATTCCTCGTTATGGCTTTGGTAACATCACTTGGAGGACCTACAGGACCTGCCTTGAACCCAGCCCGTGACTTGGGACCACGTCTCCTTCATGCTTTCCTTCCAAAATCAGTTCTTGGTGAGCATAAAGGCGATTCAAAATGGTGGTATTCTTGGGTACCAGTAGTAGCACCTATCGTAGCAGCAATTGCGGCAGTAGCTGTATTCAAATTCCTTTATCTCTAAGAAATAGCTCCTTTAACATTTGAGTGAGCACCATCTATAAGTAAGAGAGGATCAGACTGGTTCTCTCTTTTTGATTTTTTAGGGAAATGAAAGAAACTCTAAACAAACTCCTCTCCAGCAGTGGTTTAGAAGTCTCAGTGGGCTATTCCAGCTTCAATGGACTATAGTAGGTTGCAGTTGAAATAATAGACCCTTGTTTCTAAAACATTGTGAGAAATTGGTTTGAATTCTCCAATCAAATTGTGCAGTTTTCATTCTACTATATATTATCGGAGATGGGTTCCCTATCTTGTAAGTCTGCTTTATAGTGGGTTGAAGTTGGAATAGTCCTCCCTTCTTTCTCAAACATTGTGAGGAATTGATTTACCTTCCTCAACAAAATGTTCAGTTTCTATTTCATTTTGCTATAAAATAAGCGATTAGGGGGGCTATTCTTCGACCTACATTGACTCTGCTGAGTCCTATGATTGTTATCGTTTTATCTGCAATTTTATACTCAATGAAAATCAAAGGGCAAACTAAGAAGCTAGCCGCAGGTTGTTCAAAACACAGTTTTGAGGTTGTATAGTAGATTGAAACTAGAATAGTACACATCTACTTCTAAAACATTGTTAGAAATCGATTTGACTGTCCTGATCGATTTGCTCTATTCTTGTTTCATTTTACTATATAAACCAGAGACTGTTTACATTTTCAGCAAGTGAGTGGATGGATAATGCTGAAAACTCCTTGAAGGATAAGTCTATTTAGTACTTTCTATTAATTAGTTAAATTTTTACCAAGAATAATTCACAAAAACGTTGTAAAACACTTGCAATTTAGCTGAAATTTGATAAAATAGTAAGGAAAGTTAGACTGTATTGCCTACTGTCTATCTATAAAATATATTTTATTGGAGGCTTTTACTCAAATGGCAAAAGAAAAATACGATCGTAGTAAACCACACGTTAACATTGGTACTATCGGACACGTTGACCACGGTAAAACTACCCTAACTGCAGCTATCACAACTGTTTTGGCACGTCGCTTGCCTTCATCAGTTAACCAACCTAAAGACTATGCGTCTATCGATGCTGCTCCAGAAGAACGCGAACGCGGTATCACTATCAACACTGCGCACGTTGAGTACGAAACTGAAAAACGTCACTACGCTCACATCGACGCTCCAGGACACGCGGACTACGTTAAAAACATGATCACTGGTGCTGCTCAAATGGACGGAGCTATCCTTGTAGTAGCTTCAACTGACGGACCAATGCCACAAACTCGTGAGCACATCCTTCTTTCACGTCAGGTTGGTGTTAAACACCTTATCGTCTTCATGAACAAAGTTGACTTGGTTGACGACGAAGAATTGCTTGAATTGGTTGAAATGGAAATCCGTGACCTATTGTCAGAATACGACTTCCCAGGTGACGATCTTCCAGTTATCCAAGGTTCAGCACTTAAAGCTCTTGAAGGTGACTCTAAATACGAAGACATCGTTATGGAATTGATGAACACAGTTGATGAGTATATCCCAGAACCAGAACGTGACACTGACAAACCATTGCTTCTTCCAGTCGAGGACGTATTCTCAATCACTGGACGTGGTACAGTTGCTTCAGGACGTATCGACCGTGGTATCGTTAAAGTCAACGACGAAATCGAAATTGTTGGTATCAAAGAAGAAACTCAAAAAGCAGTTGTTACTGGTGTTGAAATGTTCCGTAAACAACTTGACGAAGGTCTTGCTGGAGATAACGTAGGTGTCCTTCTTCGTGGTGTTCAACGTGATGAAATCGAACGTGGACAAGTTATCGCTAAACCAGGTTCAATCAACCCACACACTAAATTCAAAGGTGAAGTCTACATCCTTACTAAAGAAGAAGGTGGACGTCACACTCCATTCTTCAACAACTACCGTCCACAATTCTACTTCCGTACTACTGACGTTACAGGTTCAATCGAACTTCCAGCAGGTACTGAAATGGTAATGCCTGGTGATAACGTGACAATCGACGTTGAGTTGATTCACCCAATCGCCGTAGAACAAGGTACTACATTCTCTATCCGTGAGGGTGGACGTACTGTTGGTTCAGGTATGGTTACAGAAATCGAAGCTTAATTCGATTTAGTTCCCAGAAGAACAATTATTTAAGTCAGACACTAAAAGAATCTTGCTTGGCAAGGTTCTTTTTTTAGATATTGAACTAATACTCAATGAAAATCAAAGAGCAAACTATAATATATTGAAACTAGAATAGTACACATCTACTTCTAAAACATTGTTAGAAATCGATTTGATTATCTTGATTGATTTGTCTTGTTCTTATTTCATTTTGTTATAGAAAGTTAGCTGCAGACTGCTCAAAACACTGTTTTTAGGTTGTAGATAGAACTGACGAAGTCAGTAACATCTATACGACAAGGCGAAGCTGACGCGGTTTGAAGAGATTTTCGAAGAGTATAATACTAGACTCAAATCAAAAAGCATTATACAATAGTAATATGAAATCAACTAAAGAAGAAATCCAAACCATCAAAACACTTTTAAAAGACTCTCGTACAGCTAAATATCATAAACGCCTTCAAATCGTTCTATTTCGTCTGATGGGCAAATCTTATAAAGAGATTATAGAGCTTTTAGACTGTAATCAAACAACGATTTGGCGAAATGTAAAAAAATATGAGGAGTTCGGACTCGACTCTCTCCTTCAAGAAACACGTGGTGGTCGTAACCATGCATATATGACAGTTGAGGAAGAGAAAGCCTTTCTTGCCCGCCATTTGAAGGCTACAGAGGCAGGAGAATTTGTTACAATACCTTATTTCAGGCTTATATCGTTCCTACACACGTGATGCCTTCTATCAACTGTTGAAGCGCCATGGTTGGCGAAATATTATGCCACGTCCAGAACATCCTAAGAAAGCAGACGCTCAAACCATTGTCGCGTCTAAAAATAAAATCTCAATTCAAGAAGAAAAGAAAGCGCTTTAAAACCAGTAGACGTTTTCATAAGGTTCGCTCGATGTACCAAGATGAGGCTGGTTTCGGTAGAATCAGTAAACTGGGATCTTGTTGGTCTCCAATAGGAGTAGGTCCACATGTCCATAGTCACTATATACGAGAATTTCGCTATTGTTATGGAGCTGTTGATGCCCATACAGGCGAATCATTTTTCTTAATAGCTGGTAGATGTAATACTGAGTGGATGAACGCCTTTTTAGAAGAGCTTTCACAAGCTTATCCAGATGATTATCTTTTACTCGTTATGGACAATGCTATATGGCATAAATCAAGTATCTTAAAGATTCCGACTAATATTGGTTTTGCATTTATTCCTCCATACACACCAGAGATGAACCCCATTGAACAAGTGTGGAAAGAGATTCGTAAACGTGGATTTAAGAATAAAGCCTTTCGAACTTTGGAAGATATCATGAATCAACTTCAAGATGTCATACAAGGACTGGAGAAGGAGGTGATAAAGTCCATCGTTAATCGGAGATGGACTAGAATGCTTTTTGAAAGCAGATGAGTATAAAATTGAATTGCTTGTAAAAAAGCTCCATACACTGGATGTGTATAGAGCAATGGGGCTTTATTTGATATAGAGTTCTTGGTTTTTTAGGACAATTTCTCGGATACTTGCAAACTTTTTAAGTTTTTTGATTTCTTCTGGATGAGTGACGAGAGTAATAACATATCCTTCCTTGCCCATACGGCCAGTACGGCCAGCACGGTGTGTGTAGGTTTCGCTATCTCTAGGAATATCAAAGTTTACGACACATTCTAGGCTATCGATATCAATTCCACGAGCCAAAAGGTCAGTTGCAAGAAGCAGGGTTAGTTGGTTATCTTTAAACTTTTCTAAGATGACTTTTCTAAATTTAACATTAACATCACTAGCGAGGGAAACAGCCAATATATCACGATACTGTAGTTTTTCCTCGGCATTCCCAAGGTCTGACAGGCTATTGAAGAAGACTAGACCACGGAAATCCTCTACATGAGCCAGTTTTCGTAGTATATCCACTCGATGACGTTGGTCTACCTGCATGTAGAAATGCTGGATATTGTCCAATTTTTGATTAGAGAGATCAATAGTGCGTGTATTCGGCACAATCTTTTCTTGATCAAACTTGGTCGTGGCACTCATGTAGACCAGTTGGTGGTCACGAGGTGCGTAGTGAGTGATTTTTTCTACAAAGTGAATCTGAGAATCATCTAGTAATTGGTCAAATTCATCCAGGATGATGGTTTCCACATTCATCATCTTGATTTTTTTAAGTTTAATGAGTTCAAAGATACGGCCAGGAGTTCCAATCAGAATTTCTGGCCCCTTTTTAAGGCGTTCAATTTGTCGTTTCTGACTTGAACCTGAAAGGAAGAGTTGAGCAGTCAATCCGATAGCTTCTGCCCACGTTTTACATACATCAAAAATCTGTCCAGCAAGTTCCGTGTTTGGTGCTAGAATCAAGAGTTGTTGGGCTTTTTTCTTTTGTAGTCTGAGAAGACTTGGTAGGAGATACGCTAGGGTCTTACCAGTTCCGGTTTGGCTCACTCCTAGGAGGTTTTCTCCAGTAAGAAGGGGATCAAATAGTTGAGTTTGAATGGGGGTGAATTCTTGGAAACCGAGTTGGTCACTCAGTTCTTGCCATTCAGTCGGTAGTTTGGTTTTCATTTTTCTGCCTCAAATCTAATACCAGCAGTCTGGCGCATGGTATATAGTAGCTCATGAACAGAGCCTGCATCATCCAGCCAAGTTTGGTAGAGATTCAGATCTGGTTGCTGGATCATGTGTGCAAATGCAGCGACTTCCTCAGTCATCGTATGATGAGTCTGTTGGATAGGAAGCTGGACTTGATTTCCTTGGTGGTCGGTAAAAATAGCTGAGCGAATATGCTCAATCGTGTTGAGAGTCAAGGTTCCATCTGTTGTATAAATCTCGCAAGGAAGATTGGAAGTGATGTTTTTTCCAGCCTTGATGTGAACTTGATAGTCTGGGTAGAAGAGGATACCATCTCCATTTAGGTCAATGCTATTGTCAAGCTGTTGAGCATGGTAAGTCGCGTCATTGGCTTTTCCAAAAAGACGAACAGCAGCATAGAGGGGATAAATCCCCAAATCCATGAGGGCTCCACCAGCAAAACGGTCTGAAAAGACATTTGGTGTTTGTCCAGTCAACAAGTCAGGCATCTTGGAAGAGTATTTGGCATAGTTGAAATCTGCTCCTAACACTTGCTTATCTGCTAAAAAGTTTTTGATAGTAGTAAAGGCTTTCTCGTGGTAATTACGAGCTGCTTCAAAGATAAAACAGTTATTTTTTTCAGCTGTTTGAATCAAATCAAACCATTCTTGTGGTTGAGTGACAGCTGGTTTTTCGAGAATAACATGTTTACCAGCAGACAAGGCAGCTTTTGCCTGAGCAAAATGTAAGGAGTTTGGACTGGCGATATAGACTAAATCAAAAGAAGATTTGAAGAAGACTTCTAATTGATCGAATAGTTGGATATTCTGATAGCGAGAAGCAAAGGTTGCTGCAGTTTCTAGTTTTCTAGAATAGATTGCGACCAGTTGGTATTCTCCACTGGTATGGGCTGCTTCTATGAAATGATGGCTGATAGCGCCAGTTCCGATGACACCTAATTTTAGCATAAATACTCCTTTTCCGATTTTAAATCCTTCTTTCATTATAACATAGATAGACGGGACTATCCAACAGAGAGGAGAAAATTTCAAATAAGCTATTAGCTTTCTTCTGAAGAAAAGCCTTCTTTTCCGAATAAATAGATAGAAGCATAGAATCTAGCAAACCTAGATTTAAAAATGTGCTATAATAGAAGGAGGAAAAGGAGGATTCTCAGACATCCGGGTATCAGCCCAACTAATGATTTGTCAATTTATCCGCGATATGCTGGACTTGCCAGCAAAAAATGTGACGATTTTGGAGGGAAGTAACATTCACGTCTTGCCTTCCATGCCCTACTCAGCGCAGGATTTCTATACTAGTATAGACGTCTTGGCGGAGTTAGATAATGGAATCCAAGTTATCATCGAAATTCAGGTTCATCATCAGAATTTTTTCATCAATCGCCTATGGGCTTATCTGTGCAGTCAGGTTAATCAAAACCTAGAAAAAATTCGCCAACGTGAAGGTGATACCCACCAGAGCTACAAACAAATCGCACCAGTATACGCTATCGCAATTGTCGATAGTAATTACTTCTCAGATGACCTAGCTTTTCATAGTTTTATAGTAAAATGAAATGAGAACAGGACAAATCGATCAGGACAATCAAATCGATTTCTAACAATGTTTTAGAAGTATAGGTCTACTATTCTAGCTTCAATCTACTAGAAATTCCATAGATAGAAAACTACATAATCTCTACAGATACGGATGTTGGAGTTGATGTAAGATGCTTTGGCTTGCTAGAGGAATTGTGGATTGCCAAATTGTATCATTGAAATTATTGCTCAAATTTGTTATGATATAAATATGAATAAAAGTAGACTAGGACGTGGCAGACACGGGAAAACGAGACATGTATTATTGGCTTTGATTGGTATTTTAGCAATTTCTATTTGCCTATTAGGCGGATTTATTGCTTTTAAGATCTACCAGCAAAAAAGTTTTGAGCAAAAGATTGAATCGCTCAAAAAAGAGAAAGATGATCAATTGAGTGAGGGAAATCAGAAGGAGCATTTTCGTCAGGGGCAAGCCGAAGTGATTGCCTATTATCCTCTCCAAGGGGAGAAAGTGATTTCCTCTGTTAGGGAGCTGATAAATCAAGATGTTAAGGACAAGCTAGAAAGTAAGGACAATCTTGTTTTCTACTATACAGAGAAAGAAGAGTCAGGTTTAAAGGGAGTCGTTAATCGTAATGTGACCAAACAAATCTATGATTTAGTTGCTTTTAAGATTGAAGAGACTGAAAAGACCAGTCTAGGAAAGGTTCACTTAACAGAAGATGGGCAACCTTTTACACTTGACCAACTGTTTTCAGATGCTAGTAAGGCTAAGGAACAGCTGATAAAAGAGTTGACCTCCTTCATAGAGGATAAAAAAATAGAGCAAGACCAGAGTGAGCAGATTGTAAAAAACTTCTCTGACCAAGACTTGTCTGCATGGAATTTTGATTACAAGGATAGTCAGATTATCCTTTATCCAAGTCCTGTGGTTGAAAATTTAGAAGAGATAGCCTTGCCAGTATCTGCTTTCTTTGATGTTATCCAATCTTCGTACTTACTCGAAAAAGATGCGGCCTTGTACCAATCTTACTTTGATAAGAAATATCAAAAAGTTGTCGCTCTAACCTTTGATGATGGTCCAAATCCAGCAACGACCCCGCAGGTATTAGAGACCCTAGCTAAATATGATATTAAAGCGACTTTCTTTGTGCTTGGGAAAAATGTTTCTGGGAATGAGGACTTGGTGAAGAGGATAAAATCTGAAGGTCATGTTGTTGGAAACCATAGTTGGAGCCATCCGATTCTCTCGCAACTCTCTCTTGATGAAGCTAAAAAGCAGATTACTGATACTGAGGATGTGCTAACTAAAGTGCTGGGTTCTAGTTCTAAACTCATGCGTCCACCTTATGGTGCTATTACAGATGATATTCGCAATAGCTTGGATTTGAGCTTTATCATGTGGGATGTGGATAGTCTGGACTGGAAGAGTAAAAATGAAGCATCTATTTTGACAGAAATTCAGCATCAAGTAGCTAACGGCTCTATCGTTTTGATGCATGATATTCACAGTCCGACAGTCAATGCCTTGCCAAGGGTCATTGAGTATTTGAAAAATCAAGGTTATACCTTTGTGACCATACCAGAGATGCTCAATACTCGCCTAAAAGCTCATGAGCTGTACTATAGTCGTGATGAATAAGCAAGAAAAAATAGGTCTGTTAGATATTTGACAGACTTATTTTTTACAGAAGATAGTACTACTTAAAAAATGTTTTATGCTATAATTGATGAATAAAATAGAAGGAGAAGCATATGAATACCTATCAATTAAATAATGGAGTAGAAATTCCAGTATTGGGATTTGGAACTTTTAAGGCTAAGGATGGAGAAGAAGCCTATCGTGCAGTGTTAGAAGCCTTGAAGGCTGGTTATCGTCATATTGATACGGCGGCGATTTATCAGAATGAAGAAAGTGTTGGTCAAGCAATCAAAGATAGCGGAGTTCCACGTGAAGAAATGTTCGTAACTACCAAGCTTTGGAATAGTCAGCAAACCTATGAGCAAACTCGTCAAGCTTTGGAAAAATCTATAGAAAAACTGGGCTTGGATTATTTGGATTTGTATTTGATTCATTGGCCGAACCCAAAACCGCTCAGAGAAAATGACGCATGGAAAACTCGCAATGCGGAAGTTTGGAGAGCGATGGAAGACCTCTATCAAGAAGGGAAAATCCGTGCTATCGGCGTTAGCAATTTTCTTCCCCATCATTTGGATGCCTTGCTTGAAACTGCAACTATCGTTCCTGCGGTCAATCAAGTTCGCTTGGCGCCAGGTGTGTATCAAGATCAAGTCGTAGCTTACTGTCGTGAAAAGGGAATTTTATTGGAAGCTTGGGGGCCTTTTGGTCAGGGAGAACTATTTGATAGCAAGCAAGTGCAAGAAATCGCAGCAAATCACGGAAAATCGATTGCTCAGATAGCCTTGGCCTGGAGCTTGGCAGAAGGATTTTTACCACTTCCAAAATCTGTCACAACCTCTCGTATTCAAGCTAATCTTGATTGCTTTGGAATTGAACTGAGTCATGAGGAGAGAGAAACCTTAAAAACGATTGCTGTTCAATCGGGTGCTCCACGAGTTGATGATGTGGATTTCTAGAAAATCATAAAAAGAATTGTACATTATTCTAATTTTTGATATAATAGTCAGCAGGAAAGAAAGTCTTATGGCGTTCTTCAAGCGAGCTTGGGATAGTGGGAGCCAAGTAGGGCAAAATAAAGGGCTGGCGCTTTCTGTAGTATTTTCAAAAACAATGAAGTAATAAATTAGGGTGGAACCGCGTTTCTGACGCCCCTAGGTTAAATCAACCTAGGATTGTCGGACGCGGTTCTTTTGCTTATTTAGTCTATTGTGTGAAAGAAAGGAGAGCCGTGGACAACCTTTATCTTGTAAAAGACGATAGTCAACTAGCTGCATTTCGTGATTTTGTAGTAAGAAATACTGAAAAGTTGAAAGATTATCAATCTTTTTTAAAGAATGAACTTGCAGTCTGTGATTTACCGCAAGCCGTTATTTGGTCAAGTTTTAATGCTGCTACACAGATTATTAGGGAAAGCGCTGTTCCAGCCTATACAAATAATAGACGAATGGTTATGACGCCTGATTTAGCTGTATGGAAAGAGTTGTATTTGTATCAGTTGATGGACTACGAGTGTTCTCAGCAAACTCAAGCAATAGAAAGCCATTATCATTCTTTATCTGAAAATTTCCTCTTACAGATTGTAGGACATGAGTTAGCTCATTGGTCGGAGTATTTTTTAGATGATTTTGATGGTTACGACTCTTACATCTGGTTTGAAGAGGGGATGGTTGAATATATTAGTCGCAAGTATTTCTTGACAGAAGAGGAATTTCAAGCGGAAAAAATTTGTAATCAGTCTCTTGTAGAACTTTTTCAGAAGAAGTATGGTTGGCATTCATTGAATGATTTTGGTTCTTCGACTTATGATAAGAATTATGCAAGTATTTTTTACGAATACTGGCGTAGTTTTTTGACAATAGATAAGTTGGTAGAAAATCTAGGTAGTGTACAAGCGGTCTTCGATTCTTATCATTTATGGGCAAATACAGATAAAACTCTTCCCTTGTTAAATTGGTTTGTTCAGCAGAAATTAATTGAAAAAGAGATATAAAAACTAAAGGAGTAAACAATGTCTAAGAAATTAACATTTCACTGCGTCAGTGGCAGAGACCTCCTTACAGTCGGGCTGCCCCACGCTCAGCACTAGAGTGCCTGAGCTAGACG
>ERZ1023503.63-NODE-63-length-12245-cov-551.070139_pt1 | contig 12245 bp, 10 predicted proteins | sample MGYA00380546_ERZ1023503 | MGnify/ENA primary metagenome ERZ1023503 (study PRJEB33173, sample SAMEA4830350) | metagenome | study: EMG produced TPA metagenomics assembly of the PRJEB25223 data set...
TGTTCAATAATATCTCGATGCTGTTTACCATGATGAACGGAAACAATATTCATCCCTAAATCAGAAAGTGCATTTTGCACAGTTTTTTCATATTCATCAAAAGTGCGGCTCACCCCAGCATAAGGTACAAAAGCAATTGTTTTACTACGATAATCAGCCAAGAAATTTTGTAACCAAGGTAGGGTGTGTTCAAGATAACCCGTGTTCTTGTATTTTGAGCTACTGAGCAGTAACATATTTTTCATATTTATAATCCTTTTTAGGGATGAAAAGTTATTGCTATTATGCCTAAGCTAAAAACAAAATCCAGCATAAAAGCTGGATTTTTATGGATTGCGTAGCATTATTGATTTAGTTGAAAACGATGCTTTTCAGGAATTAAAAATGACAAAAGCCACCTTTTAGGTGGCCTTGTCTCAATATTGTAGGGGGGGATGATAATGCTATCAGTGACCAACGTTCCCTATCGTCGGGGCGGAGTCTATGGTTAAATAATTCAAATGTCAAGTGATAAGTAGGATTATATGTTATCAGCAACGCAATTTCTTGTTTTAGAAAAAGCACTTAGTAAGGAAAGATTATCTACATACAAAAACTATGTGAAAAATAAAACTTCACAATAAAAAATGAGCATTTCCTGTTTAGTATATGAGTGTCAAACTCAATCTAAACAGGAAATGCTCGTATTTTATTTTTACAACAGATTAGAATTCAAACTGAACTGACATTTTATAATTTCTACCTGGTGCGTAGAAACGGTTGATACCTGCACCTGTTTCTTGATTAATCAAATTACTTGTACCAAATGGTCGAATTGATCTTGCTGAATCCCAAGTCATATATTTTTTATTAGTTAAGTTATATACCCCTGCTTGTAAGGTAATATTTGGAATTGGTTTTACAAAACCAATTAGATCAATCAAGGTGTAAGCATTACTACGCCATTTAACATAACTGTTTTTTAAATCATCGGACTTATAGCGGTTGTAAGTTTCTTTTCCTTTTTTTGCACTTACGTGAGTAAGATAAACATCAATCCCAAAATAATCTTTAGGATGTACATAACTTAGATTCACAATGGATGTTTTTGGCTGAATTGCATTCATTGGGATATATCCATATCCATCAGTTGGTTTAACTTCATCAACACTAGGAAGATAAGTCATTTTACCTTTTTGGTAAGTAAATTTATAACCAATACTGAAACCTGTTAATGGTTTTGCTATTTCACCTAATATTAATTTAGCTTGCAGTTCAAATCCGTTAACTTTTGCTCTTGGACGATTAATATTTTGATATATTGGAGTGCCTTGTCTACGATTGCTATCTCCTTTTCCACTACGCCGTATAAAAGCAAGATCAATGTAATTGCTATAGTCTATATGAAATACGCTAGTACTTAAATAACCAAACGGTTTATGAAATGTGAGTACCAATTCTCTGTTTTTAGACGTTTCAAACATTAGATTTGAATTAGGTCTAATTGTAAATAATGGATGTTCGAATGTGAAATAGGTTTCATCGCTTGTTGGTGCTCTAAATCCTTTGCTGTATTTTGTTTGCACTCTTAACCAATCAAATGGATCTAGGGTTAAACCTAAAGAATAAGAATGGGCAGCGTGTTTTCTTTTCTGTGCAATCTCTTGAATACGGGCAAGAGCATTTTGTTGCATTTTTTCTAATTCTTTAGGATCGGAATAGACCTTCGTTATATCATATGTTGGTTTAAGCTTTGGATTGGCGACTAATCCATCAGGAACTTTAGGGGTCTTGCCTGGAATATACTCTGGAGAGTGTTTAACTCTGTCATAACGGAATGCCCAATCAAATCCCCAATAGTTATTGACTTTGACATCATCAGCAAAATAGAGTGCTGTAGTGTTTGTTTTTACCGGAATTAAGAAAGAGTAAGTATCTATTCTATTACAGAAAGGATTGAAGCCATCTCCTGATTGACAATCCTTGGGATATGTAGCCCACCAAGTTTTGTAAACAGTATTGAAGCCTGAATGATTTACCATTTCTTTCTTTATTTGAGACCATAATCCACCATAGGATAAATTATGCTGAGTACGTCCAATCTCAATATATTTAGTTAAATCAAGATTGAGTTGTTTGGTTATGGTATTTAAATCGCGTTTTGTCCAAGTATTCTCTAAATATCCACCTCCTGATGGTAAAACTAAATTATGATATCTCGATTCAGTTTCAGGGGTAAGACGTGCAACGCGTTCTCCTGTGGCTGCTTTCTCAATAGTAATTGGAATATCCACTGTACTACCGTCTTTACTATTTAAAGCTTTAACCGTTGATTTATCACAATTAATCCCACCATTTTGATCACAAGCGAAAATGAGATCACCAAGGTTTGATGTTATTGTTGCGGGCAAATGAACAGGCTCTTTTTGTTTATAAAGGTGATTATTAACAGTTAAATTATAACTCTCGGGGGTTGTTTCTTTTTTATTGATAGTATAAGTAATGGTAGCTACGCCCTTTGCATCCGGTGGAGTAGTATCATAACTCACATCTAGGGTATTATTTTGTGTTAGTTCCTGTTGTTTTTTACTGATTTTTGTCCGTATACCATTAGAATACTTCCAATATTTATCACTGGGAGTAAGTCCATGGAAGGTTTCTTTTACAGTTTTGGTCTCTTTAATTATTGTTTTTGGTAGAATATGTTCATACTTAATTGGTTGATTATCTTTACCAACAATTTGATTTTCTTCATTAAAATGTAACCCTAATGGATTATTAAAGCCCTCGCAACGACTATTTCCATCGCAATAATCATCTGTTCTTGCTCTAGTACGAATTTTTTGGTTAGAAAATGCAATTCGTAATGTGTCGTAAAGTGGATTTACGCTGTAATTTTCATAAATAACGGAATAATTATTGCGTTTTACTTGATCATTTGTGTGGCGTAATGCTTTTTCTGCACAATGCCCCTCTGTTTCTGAACAATTTTTAATTAAATTGGAGGAATTTAAATTATAAGAAAAATCGTGACCTTTTGACGTGTTATCATACAAATCTGCAGCCAGCGTTAAACGATGGTTTTCTGTAGGTTGGAAAGATACCTTTAATAAAGTACTTTTTAATTTATAGCGGTAAGGATCGGCTTTTTCACGAGTTTTGCCTTGAATATTTCCATCATAATGGTGATAGCCATAATTTTGGGTTTCGTTACTTTGACGATCTGTATGAACAACAAGAAAATCAAACCATTTATAACGCCCTGCGGTAGTTAGGGTGTTCAAGTTTTGTTGATTTACTGAGTTATAACCGCGCTTATAAGAAAAATAATAGTCTTTTTGGGTTAAAACATCACGAGCATCTTTTGTTTCAAAAGAAACAGAGCCTCCTAGTGCCCCGCTTCCAGCTTTAATTGAGTTTGCTCCTTTATTGATTTTTACTTCTTTTAACGTTTCAATTTCAGCACTGTTTCTTGTGTTATTAAAGTTTCCATATCCTTCAAAAAGCTCTTTGAAACCTTGTGAAGAAATCGTCTCTGCTTGAGTTAATCCATCAATTTGGACTGCGACACGGTTTTCTTCTACGCCGCGCATTGCATATCCACTGGAACCGAATCTCCCCGCTTCAACTACAGTAACTCCAGTTTCGTAACGCACAATGTCTCGAGAATCTGAAGCCTGCTGCTTGGCCAGTTGTTTAGCACTAATTTGAGTTTCGCCAACTTTTTTTTCTTTAATATTTATTGTTGTGTCAGCGTTTCCCAAAACATTTATTTGTTCTAGTTGTTCAGAAGCATTACTATTTTGGTTGGTTGGTTGGTTGGTTGGTTGGTTGGTTGGTTGGTTGGTTGGTTGGTTGGTTGGTTGGTTGGTTCTGCATAAGCAACACTTGCCGTTAGCCCAAGCATAACGGAATAGGCAAGCAGGTTTAATCTAAAATTGGTCATATTTAATCCTATAAAAAATAATAATAATTCTCAAATATATTATATGAAGAAATATTTTCTCACAACAATAAAGATTGATTTTTGATAAAAATCAAGAAATAAAAACTATTCTTATTATTTTCTGTATTTAAACCTGCTTGTTTCCTATAATGCGAGCCGTTGATTGTTGATATTAGTAGTTGTAGTCGTTGTAGGGTGGGCTTTAGCCCACCAACAAACAATCGCGAGATATTTTGGTGGGCTAAAGCCCACTCTACGTTAAGTACGCATCATTCTATGCGTGCTTCTTTTTATTTTAGGAGCAATCATTATGATGATTTTATAAAGGCAATTCAGTTGTTGATTTGACCGTTTTTAGAGTAACTTCTGATTTTAAGGTTTTAATGCCAAGCCTAGAATTAAGATAGGTATTTTTGACTAATTAAACGCTATATAAGGATACTTGTACTACCAATAAAATGGAACCAATTAGCAATAAGCATCCAATCATTGGCATGACGAATTTAACCCATCTATCAAATGGAATATGCAACATTTGGAGTGTCACTAACACTAATCCTGTCGGAGCCAAGAATAGCATTGCATATTGTCCCCAGTTGTAAGCGGAAACCACGATATCGCGTGGAATACCCACTGAGTCAGCAAGTGGCGCCATAATTGGCATTGAAAGTACGGCTAAGCCAGAAGAAGACGGCACTATTAAACCTAGGAAAATAAATACGACTAATTGGCCTAAGATAAATACGCTACCCGGCATACCACTAACCACATTAGACATATAATCAAGGATAGTGTCAGAAATCATACCTTGTTCGAGCACTAAGTTCACGCCACGAGCGAGACCGATGATTAAGGATACGCCTACTAATTCTGATGCACCTTCAGTGAAAGATTCCACAATATCTTTTTCAGACAAGCCACTGATAAACATAATGATGATAGTAATGGAAAGGAAAGATGCAGCCATTTGAGGGAACCACCATCCGCCAACCATTACACCCCAAATCATAATAGGGAATGCAATGCAGAAAAGCGTTAAGATTAATTTGTGACGAGCTGAGAATGCGATAGTTGCATTTGGATCAAAGTTCTTCATATAACGTTGGCGAAATTCTTCGCGATCGTCATAAGTGAAAGAAAAACTTGGGTCAGCTTTGATTTTTTTACAGTACCAATAAAGATATACGATTACGCAAGTTGCTCCCAAAACTAAACCTAGAGCACGGAAACCAATACCTTCAGTAAATTGAATACCAGCTGCATTTGATGCGATAACAACGGAGAATGGGTTAATTGTAGAGAATGCAGATCCCATAGATGAAGCAAGGAATATAGCCCCTACGCAGACTATTGCATCATATCCCAGAGCCAAGAATACTGGCACCAGAATCGGATAGAATGCCACTGCTTCTTCTTCGATACCACAGGTTGTACCGCCTAACACCATTAAAACAGATACGCTGAATACAATAAAAAACTCATTGCCTTTGGTTTTTTTCACGAGAGCCATCAAACCGGCATTAAAAGAACCGGTACGGTTAATGACACCAATCATACCACCTAATACAAAGATAAAGACCATAACATCAACGGCTTCGATGGTGCCTTCAACCATACTTTTGGTGATATCTTCAATGCCTTTATGGTGTTGTTCTACACGTTGATAAGTACCAGGAATAGCGATTGGTTTTTTGATCACGCCTTCGGTGAAATTGGAGAGTTTAATTTTTATATTGAGATTATCAAGAGTGTCTGTTGTGGCGGGATAAGTTTTATCATCAACGCCATAAGCTTTGACCACAAAGACATTATCAGTGGAATTATATGTTAATTTTGAATATGAACCAGATGGAATTATCCAGGTTAATCCAACAGCGAGAATTAATATTGCAAATAAAATTGTAAACGCTGATGGGAAATTAAACGTTTTCTTCTTTTTGGACGCATCCATAGCGAGCTCCTTATGTGTAACGTTTAAAGTGCGGTTGGTAAAACATTGGTTAAACCAACCGCACTTTTTACCTTGAGAATGGCTTCCCAAAGTTCCTTTATTATTTAAGCATAATAGGATATACCTTCAGCTTTTTTTGTAATACGAGTACCAGCTTTGCCTTTCACAATGTCCACAATATCAGATAAAGATCCTATTACTGCATCTTTTCCTGTTTGTTTCGCAAAGTTGATCGCGGCTTGTACTTTCGGCCCCATGGAACCTGCAGCGAAACCAAGTTCTGAAATAGCTTCAGGTGAGGCAACTGAAATTGCTTTTTGATTAGGTTTACCCCAATCTACGAAAGTTGCGGAAACATCAGTTGCGATGATGAATAAATCAGCGTCAAGATTTTCTGCAAGTAAAGCTGAACATAAATCTTTGTCGATAACGGCTTCAACACCTTGTAAATTATGGTGTTCATCATAATAGGTTGGAATGCCACCGCCCCCCGCACAAATTACGATACTGCCTTTTTCAAGCAACCATTTGACCGGACGAATTTCAAAAATACGTTTTGGCAATGGACTTGGCACAACGCGACGATATTTATCACCATCTTGTGCGATAGACCAATTTTTTTCTTTTGCCAAACGTTCAGCTTCTTCTTTTGTATAAACAGGACCTATTGGTTTAGTTGGATTTTTGAAAGCTGGGTCGTTGATATCAACTTCTACTTGAGATAATAAGGTTGCAAATGGCACTTCAAATGGAACTAAATTACCAAGTTCTTGCTGAATCATATAACCAATCATTCCAGCTGTTTCCGCACCTAATACATCTAAAGGATAGGTTGGTACATCAGTATAAGCTGCACCTTGTAAAGCGAGCAAACCCACTTGTGGACCATTACCGTGTGCTATCACTAATTCATTATTTGGCCAAATCTTAGCAATTTGCTCACAAGCAATGCGAACATTTTGTCGTTGATTTTCGGCTGTCAGCGGTTCGCCACGTCTTAATAACGCATTACCGCCTAATGCAATAACTATTCTCATACTGCCTCCTTATGCCAAACTTGCTACCATTACTGCTTTAATTGTGTGCATACGGTTTTCTGCTTGTTCAAATGCAATGTTCATTGGCGATTCAAATACATCTTCAGTCACTTCAATACCATTCGCTAATTCAGGATATTTTTCAGCAATTTGACGACCAACTTTGGTTTCGCTGTTATGGAAGGCTGGCAAGCAGTGCATAAATTTCACTTTTGGATTACCAGTGCGCTTCATTAATTCAGGTGTGACTTGATAAGGAAGTAATAATTTAATGCGTTCGCCCCAAGTTTCTAATGGTTCACCCATTGAAACCCACACATCAGTATGAACAAAATCAGCACCTTTCACCGCTTTGTCGATATCTTCAGTTACGGTAATACGAGCGCCGCTTTCTTTCGCAAATTTTTCGCACATTTCCACAAGACTTGCTTCTGGTAATAATGCTTTAGGTCCACAAATCCGCACATCCATACCTAATTTTGCACCAATTAATAAAAGTGAATTACCCATATTATTACGAGCATCCCCAATATAGACATAACTAATTTCGCTTAATGGTTTGTCGCAATGTTCAATCATGGTAAGTACGTCGGCAAGCATTTGTGTTGGATGGAATTCATCGGTTAAACCATTGAATACTGGCACCCCAGCATAATCAGCCAATTCTTGAACGATACTTTGTTTAAAGCCACGATATTCAATACCATCATACATTCTGCCTAATACGCGGGCGGTATCTTTCATACTTTCTTTGTGGCCAATTTGGGAGGAGTTAGGGTCGATATAGGTGACTTGTGCGCCTTGGTCATAAGCGGCGACTTCAAATGCACAGCGTGTGCGGGTGGAGGTTTTTTCAAAGATGAGTGCGATATTTTTGCCTTTTAATTTTTGTTGTTCTATGCCTGTATATTTGGCTCGTTTCAAATCTCGGGAGAGATCTAAGAGATATTTAATTTCACGTTCTGTGTGATGAACAAGACTGAGCAAATGTCTGTTTTTCATATTGAAAGCCATAATAATCTCCTTGTGTTTTTGACTATCTATTGGGGAATAAATATAAATCATTCGATGATACTATTTTTGTTCGAACACTTATATTATAAGAGAGGTAAAATGAAATTTGTTATCAAATTTCAGCTATTAATGTAAAAATATCGAATTTTATTGCGAGATTTTTAGCTTTATTAGAATTTATATTCATTTTAATAAAAACAAACTAACTCTTTATTGGTATTTGTTTAATTTCTAATAGTAGATCAATTTAAACGAAAATATGTTTTAGCTTATTATTGGATAAAGAGGAATGTGTCTATTGATGCTTAATAAAAGTGCGGTTATTTTTATTACAGTTTTTAATACATTGATCTTCAGCAAGTACCATTTGTATATTTAGTGGTATGATAAGCATAGTTTATTTTTTGAGGTTTTTATGAATTTACCTTTTCGAGCAATGGTGTCTGATTTAGATGGCACGCTTTTAACACCTGAACATTTAGTGGGTGATCTTACCATTGATACGCTGAGAGCATTAGAGCAAAAAGGCGTAGATATTATTTTGGCAACAGGACGTAATCATACCGATGTGTCATCCATTCTTGGAAAAATTGGTGCGGAACGTGCGGTTATGATTACATCAAATGGTGCTCGTGTACGGGATTTACAGGGTAATTTGCTTTATAGCAATAGCTTGCCTGAAGAATTAGTTCTCGAGCTTTACAAAACGCCATTTGATACAACAAAAGTATGTATGAATACTTATCAAGATGAAGGTTGGTTTACTAATAAAGATATTCCTGCAATGCGTCAGTTCCACAAAGAATCAGGATTTGATTATAACGTAGTTGATTTTTCCAAACATCATGGACGTGGGACAGAAAAAGTCTTTTTTATTGGTAAAACTCCAGAGGATTTAGTTGAAGTAGAAACTTATTTACGAGATAAGTTTGGTGACGTGACGACAATTGTTTATTCTGCATTAGCTTGTTTGGAAGTAATGAATAAGAATGTTTCAAAAGGGGATGCATTAAAACATTTACTCGAATCACGAGAATATGAGTTAAAAGACTGTATTGCTTTTGGTGATGGAATGAATGATGTAGAAATGCTTTCTTGGGCTGGAAAAGGTTGCATTATGAAAGATGCTGATATTCGTTTAAAAACGGCTTGTCCAGATTTAGAAGTTATTGGATCAAATAAAGAAGAATCAGTCGCTTGTTATTTGCGAACTCAATTTGGATTAGATTATTAATGCAGGCATTATTATTCATAAGTTGTGGTGCAATATTAGGCGCGTCATTGCGTTGGACTATAGGATTGTTATTTAATCCTTTATTTTCTTCCTTTGCTTTTGGGACTTTAATCGCTAATTTGCTTGGTTGTTTAATTATTGGTGTATTACTTGGGCTTTTTTGGCAATTTCCACAAATTAGTTCTGAATGGCGGTTATTTTTAATTACGGGTTTTTTAGGATCGCTAACCACATTTTCGTCTTTTTCTTCCGAAGTTGTGGAATTATTTTTTAATGACAAGTGGTTAAATGGATTTTGTGTATTGATTATGCATTTATTTGGATGTTTAGCTATGACTGGGTTGGGCATTTGGATATATAAAATTTGTTCTCAACTTTTACATTAATCCCATTCACTTTGGTTTTGCCCAATTAAATCAGCAAATTCATCGCTACGAAATCCGTGTGATAGCATATATTGCCAAATTTTTTGTTTCATTTTAGGCGTTTGCTGTTCGTTGTAATTTGGGAATTTTTTACGTAACAAGTTCTCAGCCATTTCATACCAATCAATTTCTGATTCCATTAAAACTTCATCAATAATATCAGAAGACACACCTTTTAATTGGAGTAATTCTTGTCGAATTCTTACTACACCATAACCTTTTTGCGCGCGTGAATTTAGATAATTTTCTGAAAAACGACGATCACTTTGCCAATTTTTTGCTTGGCATAAAGATAATGCTTCATCAATTTCTTCTTCCGAAAAGTTCTTTTCCTGCATTTTATTGCGGAGCTCGAATTCACTATATTCTCTGCGTGTAAGAAGATTGACTATGTAATTAAAAGCAAGAGATGACAAGGAATGATTCCTTCATTTTATTGAATTGATATAGAGTGCGGTCATTTTTAACCGCACTTTTAGCATTTGTAATTTTCTTTATTCAAAATCACTTTCTGATTCTGAACTATTTTCAGATTGTTCAATGTCAGCCATTAAGGCTTGTTCTGGATTAGCTACTAATTCAGCACGTAAACGAGCTTCTAATTCATCTGATTTTTCTATATTTTCGTTAAGCCATTTCATTGAATTAGCCTTTCCTTGACCAATTTTTTCGCCATTATAGGAATACCACGCACCTGATTTTTCTACAAGTTTGTGTTTTACCCCAAGTTCTAATAATTCACCTGCTTTTGAAATGCCTTCTCCATAGAGAATTTGGAAATCCACTTGGCGGAATGGTGCTGCTAGTTTGTTTTTTACTACTTTTACGCGAGTTTCATTTCCTATAATATTTTCCCCGTCTTTTACAGAACCTGTACGGCGAATATCTAAGCGAACGGATGAATAGAATTTTAATGCATTACCGCCTGTAGTGGTTTCAGGATTACCAAACATTACACCTATTTTCATACGGATTTGGTTAATAAACACAACTAGACAGTTTGCATTTTTAATTTGACCTGTGAGTTTACGCAAAGCTTGAGACATTAAACGCGCTTGCAGACCCATATGAGAATCCCCCATATCGCCTTCAATTTCAGCTTTTGGTGTCAGTGCGGCAACGGAGTCCACAATAATTACATCAATTGCGCCAGAACGAACTAATGCATCACATATTTCAAGTGCTTGTTCTCCATTATCTGGTTGAGAAACAAAAAGTTCTTTTACATCTACACCAAGTTTTGCTGCATAAATAGGGTCAAGTGCGTGTTCTGCATCAATAAATGCACAGGTTTTTCCTGCTTTTTGCGCTTGAGCAATGACGGAAAGAGTTAATGTTGTTTTACCAGATGATTCAGGTCCGAAGATTTCTACAATTCGACCCATAGGTAAACCACCAATTCCCAGTGCAACATCTAAGCCAAGTGATCCGGTAGAAATAGATTCTACATCCAACGTTTTAGTATCGCCTAACTTCATAATTGAGCCTTTACCAAATTGTTTTTCTATTTGCCCTAATGCAGCCGCTAGTGCTTTTTGTTTTTCTTCTTGAGTTGCCATAATTAAATTCCTGTTTGAATGTCCAATTTTTTATGATTATATCTGTATTGATGTACAGATCAAGAAAAATATTTATATTAATAAAAAATATGGGGTATACATTCTAGTAAAAAAGGTGGGTTAGTCTAAAAATAAAAGTTTTGATAGAATAATTAGATCAAATTATATGCGATTTTTAATCGCAAAAAAAGTTTTAAATATAGTATATTTATATATAAACCAATCGTTTACATAAAAATAAATTTCAAATTTACGATCTGCTTCACAAATCTGAGATTTATATTTAGGTGTAGTAAAAACTTCATGATATAAATGAAATCAGAAGTACTTCTACTGACTCTTTTAAAATAATTATTCATTGGAGGTTTTATATGAATATAAAGGATGAGCATATAGAGAGCGTTTGCTCCTTGTTAGATCAGTTAGTAGGAAATGTTACCTTTAAAAATCTTTTTACTGGTTACGGTTTGTTTCACAAGGAAGAGACAATGTTTGCCATCTGGCAAAATAAAAAGCTTTATTTACGAGCTGAAGGTGAGCTTGCAACTCAATTAATAAAATTAGGTTGTGAACCTTTTACAACGAATGAATTGAATAAACGGTTTGTACTTTCACAATATTATGCACTTACTGAACAGGTTTTACGTAATAATATGTTATGTAGAAAATTGATTATTCTTTCTATTAAGCAGATTATTGAGCAGAAGCTAGAATATACGTTAAGAAAGTTAAATCGATTAAAGGATTTACCCAATTTAACGATTAAACACGAAAGAGCTTTAATAAAAGTTGGTATTACAGATGTTGTGATGCTAAGAGAAATTGGTGCAGAAAATGCATTGGTGGAATTAAAGAAAAATGGCAGTGGTGCTACGCTTGATTTTTATTGGAAGTTAGTATGTGCTTTGCAAAATAAAAATAGTCAGATGTTAAGTCAAGCTGAAAAAGAGCGTTTATTGAAGAAATTAAACGAAGTTTTGAGAAAAAATGGCTTAAAAGGCTATAGAAAATTAGATGATGAATAAAATTTGTTCATTCAAATAATTTTTTGCAAAAAGTACTTGCAAGGGATTTGAAAATCCCTATAATGCACCGCACAC
>ERZ1023503.76-NODE-76-length-8073-cov-600.734472_pt1 | contig 8073 bp, 10 predicted proteins | sample MGYA00380546_ERZ1023503 | MGnify/ENA primary metagenome ERZ1023503 (study PRJEB33173, sample SAMEA4830350) | metagenome | study: EMG produced TPA metagenomics assembly of the PRJEB25223 data set...
ATTGCGTAGCGAAGTGTAGAAAATAATTGTGACAGTTTGATGACAATATGAAAAATTTTAAATGGATAATCAAAAGAAAGTAGTTATAAGAAAAGTACAGGTAAATTTGACCGTGTTTTTCTAGCAGAATGATATTACATTTATCAATTAATTGATAACGATCTTTAGGTTTAATAAAAGTTGGTAAGTTTTCATGTTTACTCGATAATCTAAATTTTCATCCAAATCTAAGGAGGAAAATAAAGGCATATCTAATACTAATTTAAAATTTGTTAGTTTCATTGTGACAACGTCATATTTAATTTATATAGAATTATGTAAATGATAATAATTGTTTTTTATTTTTCTTTTTAAAATTAATGAGTTATATAAAATTTTTTTGATAAAAAACTTGCAATTATCATTTGTGAATTTAAAATGATTGCCGCAAATTACGCTTTATTGCATTTTATCAATCAAAATGGAAAGGAATTAGTTATGCTTAATCAAATAATCATAAACAAGCTGAACGACCAAATTAACTTAGAGTTCTACTCTTCTAATGTTTACTTACAAATGAGTGCATGGTGTTCAAAACACGGTTATGAGGGGGCTGCTGCCTTCTTACTTCGTCATGCTGATGAAGAATTAGAACATATGCAAAAACTGTTTAATTACGTAAGTGAAACTAGCGGTATGCCTCTTTTAGGAAAAATTGATGCACCTAAACATGATTATTCTTCATTAAGAGAAGTTTTTGAAATAACTTTAGAACATGAAAAATTAGTCACTTCAAAAATCAATGAATTAGTTGAAGTTACTTTTGAAAGCAAAGACTACTCTGCTTTTAACTTTTTGCAGTGGTATGTAGCAGAACAGCATGAAGAAGAAAAATTATTTAGTGGAATTATTGATAGATTTAATCTTGTTGGCGAAGATGGCAAAGGATTATTCTTTATTGATCGTGAACTCGCAACTTTGGAATAGATAGGAGAAAATAATATGTTATCAGAAAATGTAGTAAAACTATTAAACGATCAAATGAATTTAGAGTTTTATTCTTCTAATTTATATTTACAAATGAGTGCTTGGTGCGATCAGAAAGGCTTTGAAGGTGCGGCAAAATTCTTATCAGTTCACGCAACTGAAGAAATGCAGCATATGCGTAAATTGTTTACTTATTTAAATGAAACTGGCTCACGTGCTATAATTTCTGCAATTGAAGCGCCTGCACATGAATATAAATCATTAAAAGAAGTAATTGAAACTACCTATGAGCATGAAAAATTAATTACCAGTAAAATCAATGAATTAGTAGGTAAAACCTTTGAAGAAAAAGACTACTCTGCATTTAATTTCTTACAATGGTATGTGGAAGAACAACATGAAGAAGAAAAATTATTTAGTAGTATTTTAGATAAATTAAATTTTCTTGGAGAAGATGGCAAAGGCTTGTTCCTAATTGATAAGGATTTAGGTAATCTCTCTACTAAAGCCTAATTATAGATTATCAAATCTGGCAGATCTTTTATTTAAAATAATGTGTCTGCCAGATTATTTTATTCCAAATTTTCCAAAAATATTTTCTATTGCATAATTACATCTCGTAATCTTATTGTTACGCCGTACCTCGTGAGATTGCACAAAAAACTTCATATAGTTGGAACACGCCATTAATTGGTGATCGCAGCTTTTTATCTGCCTTAAAAAGTTTGGTGTTAATAGGTCAAACTTCAGGAAAATATACCGTTAAATATAGGGCAGATTTCAATAAACTAATTGCTGTTCGTCGTGTTTTTCCTCAATTATCCTTGTTAGATGAAGATAACAATAATATTTCTGCACAAATATTAGAAGTGATAAATCAGCAAAATATAGAATATTATGGAGGTCGCCCTTGGGCAAAGGAATAAAAAACACATTTTTTAATCAAAAAACATAAAAAATTAAAATCAGGCTTGACTTATTCCTTTTGCACTAGTTTAATAGTACAAAATTTCCAAAAGGATAAATAAATATGAATATTCAAGCTCAAGCCTTTATTGCAGTGACAGCACAACCCATTCCCTATTATGCTGACACCACAGCTATTTTTAATACACTTTGCCAACCTAATTCAAATTCTCTTCTGCTCGACTCTGCCGAAATCGGGAGTAAAAACAGTTTACAAAGCCTTATCTTAGTCAATGCTGCGGTTAAAATAACGTGCTTAGGTCACAACGTCACATTTAAAGCATTAAATGAGAATGGAAAACAAGTTTTAAAAGAAATTTATCCAAAATTAACCGCACTTGGGAAAGTAAGTGCGGTCAATTTTGAAGAAGAATTTTCTATACAATTTTCGCCACTTGATAATCAACTCGATGAAGATAGCAAATTACAATCTGCCACTATTTTTGATGGACTGCGTGTTGTTTCTACTTTTTATCAACATAGCCAAACGCCTATTTTCTTAGGTGGATTATTTGCTTACGATCTCGTCGCAAATTTTATTCCAATGGATGGTATTACATTGCAAAATGATGGTATCAACTGTCCTGATTACAGTTTCTATCTTGCCGAACACCTCATTACTATCGATCATCAAAATCAACAAGCGACACTCAAAAGTTTCTGTTTTGCTCAAGAAGAACAAGTCAATATTGCGAAAACCTCGCTTTCTATCGCACAAAAACTAAAAAATATTGATAATGTTCTTTCTATTAAAGCAGCAAGTGATGAAGTTAAAACAAACTTTAACGATCCTGAATTTACTGGCATTGTAAAAGCCTTAAAATACCACATTAACATTGGTGATGTCTTCCAAATTGTACCCTCTCGTCGTTTTTCCCTTGCTTGCCCGAATACATTAGCCAGTTATGCTCAACTCAAACAAAATAATCCAAGCCCTTATATGTTCTATATGAATGATGAAAACTTTATTTTGTTTGGTGCATCGCCAGAAAGTGCGTTGAAATATGAACCAAAAAATCGTCAGTTAGAAATTTACCCCATCGCAGGTTCACGCCCTCGTGGTTTTGATGCTCACGGCAATATCGATCCTGAATTGGATGCTCGTTTAGAACTAGAACTTCGCCTTGATCACAAAGAACAAGCGGAACATTTAATGTTAGTTGATTTAGCGCGTAACGACATTGCTCGAGTTTGCCAAAGTGGTACCCGTAAAGTGGCTGAATTAATGCAAGTGGATCGCTATTCTCACATCATGCATTTGGTGTCTCGCGTAGTGGGTAAATTACGCCCTGAGCTAGATGCACTTCACGCCTATCAAGCCTGTATGAATATGGGCACATTAACTGGTGCGCCAAAAATCAAAGCAATGCAGCTTATTTATCAATTTGAGCAACAAAAACGCCATAGTTACGGTGGTGCGGTGGGTTATCTCACGTCCGATGGACATTTTGATACCTGTATCGTGATCCGTTCTGCTTTCGTACAAAATGGGGTAGCCCATGTGCAAGCAGGTTGCGGCGAAGTATTGGATTCTGATCCACAAATGGAAGCCGATGAAACACGCCACAAAGCCGCAGCTGTCTTAAAAGCAATTCGTCAAGTTAATACACAAGCAAAATAAGGAAGAATTATTATGGCTAATATTTTATTTTTAGATAACTTCGATTCCTTTACTTACAATCTTGTAGATCAATTTCGTGTATTAGGTCATAACGTCACAATTTATCGCAATGACTGCGACTTAGAAAAACTGATAGAAACCGCACTTAATACACCTGATACCATTCTTGCGCTTTCTCCTGGGCCAGGAACGCCATCAGAAGCAGGGATTTTACTGCCATTGATCGAACGTTTAAAAAATCAAGTACCGATTATTGGAATTTGTTTAGGGCATCAAGCGTTGATTCAAGCTTTTGGTGGTAACGTTGTTCATGCTGGAGAAGTATTGCATGGTAAAGTTTCTCGTATCACTCATGATAACGAAGCCATGTTTAAAGATCTTGCTAATCCAATGCCTGTGGCGCGTTATCATTCTTTAATGGGACAAAATTTACCACAAGAATTTGTCGTCAATGCGGAATATAATGGCATTATTATGGCAATTCGTCATCGTGATTTACCCATTTGCGCATTTCAATTCCATCCTGAGAGTATTTTAACTGTGCAAGGTTCACAATTATTACAACAATCAATTGAATGGTTGTTAAATAGATAAGACAGAAAAAAGTGCGGTAATTTTTAACCGCACTTTAAAGGAGAAAATATGATCACTGTATTCGGACTTAAATCCAAACTTTCACCACGTCGTGAAAAACTTGCGGAAGTAATTTATAACAGTCTTCATCTCGGCTTAGACATTCCAAAAGGCAAACACGCGATTCGTTTTTTGTGCTTAGAAAAAGAGGATTTTTACTACCCTTTTGACCGCAGCGATGATTACACGGTCATCGAAATTAACCTGATGGCTGGTCGTATGGAAGGTACGAAAAAACGCTTGATAAAAATGCTGTTTAGCGAGCTAGAGTACAAACTCGGCATTCGAGCTCACGATGTGGAAATTACGATTAAAGAACAGCCTGCACATTGCTGGGGATTCCGTGGAATGACAGGCGATGAAGCGCGCGATTTAGATTACGATATTTATGTTTAATAAAATATAGAAAATTAACAAATCCACATACAAATAAAAACAGGAATAGACTATGCAACACGAACAACTTTTAGAACAACTTTTAGAACAACTTTACAACGGACAAACACTCAATAAAGCAGAAAGTGCGGTCATTTTTAACGCCATTATGCAAGGAGAACTCAATAACGAACAAATTGCAGCTATGCTGATTGCGTTAAAAGTACGTGGTGTCAGCATTGATGAATTAAGTGGTGCGGTATCAGCATCCTTACAAAATGCTAAAGCATTTCCATATCCAGACTACCCTTTTGCGGATATTGTAGGAACAGGAGGCGATGGTCAAAACACTATTAATATTTCCACTGCCAGTGCGATTGTTGCGGCATCAATGGGAGCAAAAGTAGCAAAACATGGCAATCGTAGCGTGTCGAGTAAATCAGGTGCTAGCGATGTGCTTACGGCACTTGGCGTTAATGTGAACGTCACACCAGAGCAAGCTCGACAAGCATTAGATGAAATTGGTGTCTGCTTTTTATTTGCTCAACAATATCATTCTGGTTTCCTCCATGTTGCACCAGTCCGTGCATCTTTAAAAACGTGCACTATCTTTAATATTTTAGGGCCGCTTATCAATCCTGCTCGCCCGACTTATCATTTACTTGGCGTATATGCGCCTGAATTAGTAAAAACCTATGCTGAAACCGCAGTTGCCTTAGAACATCAACATTCCTTTGTTGTACATGGTTCTGGCTTAGATGAAGTCGCATTGCACGGTGAAACACAAGTGGCCGAAATTAAAAATGGCAAAATTGAATATTTCACTTTAACGCCTGAAGATTTTGGCTTAAAAACGCAATCCCTAGAAAGCCTTCGCGGCGGCGAACCACAAGAAAATGCCCAAATGCTCACCGCACTTTTACAAGGCAAAGGAAAAGCTGAACACGTAAATGCTGTGGCGGCAAATACGGCATTATTATTGAAATTATTCGGGCATGATGACTTAAAACAAAATGTGCAAAGTGTATTGGTGCATCTTGCATCAGGTAAAGCGTTTGAAACGCTACAAAACTTAACGAAATATTAATGTTGCGATAACTACAACTAGAAGAAAACTATGATTACCCAAGATTTCACAAAACCGATTGACTCTGCTACGGTGCTACAAAAAATCGTCTTAGACAAAGCACAATGGGTTAAAGCAAAAAAAAAGGAATTTCCCCTTTCTCAGTTTAAACAAAACATTCAAAAATCTGACCGCTCTTTTTATGATGCGTTAGCAAAAGGTATGCATCAAAAGCCTGCCTATATTTTGGAATGTAAAAAAGCCTCCCCTTCCAAAGGATTAATTCGTGCTGAATTTAATTTGGAAGAAATCGCCAATGTCTATAAACATTATGCCTCTGCTGTATCTGTTCTGACAGATGAAAAATACTTCCAAGGCAATTTTGAGTTCTTGCCGTTAGTTCGCGGTATCGTGAGCCAACCTGTGCTTTGCAAAGATTTTATGATTAGCGAATATCAAGTTTACCTTGCTCGCTACTATCAAGCGGATGCGATTTTATTAATGCTTTCTGTGGTAAATGATGAAACTTATCGTGTGCTGGCAGAGCTTGCGCATTCTCTTGGCATGGGTGTATTGACAGAAACCAGTAATGAAGAAGAATTTGAACGTGCCCTTGCGCTTGGTGCGAAAATTATTGGTGTCAATAATCGTAACTTGCACGATTTAACTGTGGATTTAAATCGTGTTGTTGAACTCACTGAAAAATTCTCAGATCGTATCCCTGCTGATGTACGTATTATTAGCGAATCAGGCATTTACAATCACAAGCAAATTCATCAATTACAAAAAGTGGCACATGGTTTCTTAATTGGGAGCAGCTTAATGGGCAACCAAGATTTGAATAATGTGGTGCGTGAAGTGATTTTTGGAGAAAATAAAGTATGCGGTTTAACGCGTGCACAAGATGTCAAAATCGTTTACGAAAATGGTGCGCTTTACGGTGGATTAATCTTCGTAGAACATTCAAAACGTTGTGTGAGTTTACGCCAAGCGCAAGAATTAGTAACCGCTGCTCCACTTCGATTTGTTGGTGTTTTTCAGAATCAAGAAATTGACTTTATCGTAAAAATAGCCAGCCAGTTGCAGCTTTATGCGGTGCAATTACATGGTGCAGAAAATGAGGCATTTATTACCGCACTTCGCCAACAACTACCAAAAAACACGCAAATCTGGAAAGCGATTTCTGTCAATACTGAAACCCAAAGTGCGGTCGATTTTACTGATGATTTGAATGTGGATCGTTATATTTTTGACAGCCAAACAGCCAACCAGCAAGGTGGCACAGGAAAAACCTTTGATTGGTCATTAATTCCCGAACATCTTAAGCACAAGATTATTTTAGCTGGAGGCATCTCGCCAAACAATGTGAAACAAGCCATTCAGCAAAACTGCTTAGGCTTGGATCTTAATTCAGGAGTAGAAAGTTCCGCGGGCGTAAAAGATCAAGAAAAAGTGCGGTTAGTTTTTAATAATATTTATTAATTTTAATAACATAGAAATCACTAAATTTCAGCTTAAATACTAATAGGAGTAAAAATATTATGTGTTTAGGCGTTCCGGTCAAATTGTCAAAATTGATGAAAATTCTCTTCAACTTGCCACAGTAGATGTATGTGGCGTACAACGTGAAGTAAATATTTCACTAGTCTGCACGGGAAATCCAGCCGATTTACTTGGCAAATGGGTGCTTGTTCGTGTGGGCTTTGCAATGAGTGTTATTGATGAAGATGAAGCTAAGAAAACCCAAGAGGCTCTGCTCGCAATGAGCCAACTCGAACATGAAGTTGGAGATTTTTTAGGATTAAATCAGAAATAAAAAAGTAGGCATAATGCCTACTTTTTATATTTAGCTATAACCCCTCAATCGTTTTATACTGCTCTTGGATTTTTTCTAATCCAGATTGGTATTCCGCTTGTTTTTCGCGTTCTTTCGCAATCACTGCTTCAGGTGCTTTAGCCACAAAAGCTTCATTGCTAAGTTTATTCTCGATGCGTTTAACTTCGTTTTGATATTTTTCAATCTCTTTGGTTAAACGGGCAAGCTCAGCTTCTTTATTGATAAATCCAGCCATTGGCACAAGCAATTCAGCATTGCCGACTAATTTCGCTACCGCAAGTGGTGCGGTTTCGTTTGCGGCTAACACTTGAACGTTGTCTAATTTCGCCATTGCTTTTAAAAGAGCGGTCTGTTTTTCAAGAATTTTTGCATTCTCTGCACTTAAATTACGGAATAACAGATCTAAGCCTTTGCTTGGTGCGATATTGCTTTCTGCACGGATATTACGTACCGCAACGATCACTTCTTTTAACCACTCAATTTCAGCTTCTGCTTCTGGATCAAAGCCGTTTTCTTCCACTTGTGGGAAAGGTTGCAACATAATGCTGTCAGCCGTAATGCTCACAAATCCTTTTACTTTTTGCCAAATTTCTTCGGTAATAAATGGAA
>ERZ1023503.108-NODE-108-length-4535-cov-453.590848_pt1 | contig 4535 bp, 4 predicted proteins | sample MGYA00380546_ERZ1023503 | MGnify/ENA primary metagenome ERZ1023503 (study PRJEB33173, sample SAMEA4830350) | metagenome | study: EMG produced TPA metagenomics assembly of the PRJEB25223 data set...
AAAAATTGATCGAAGCAGGCTATAAAGTGATTGGCACGGGCAGACGTGCAGATCGATTAGCAGAAATCCATTCACAATTGGGCAATAATTTTCTACCGCTTGCCTTTGATATTCGTGATGAACAAGTCACAATTAACGCTCTAAATACCCTTCCTGAAGGTTGGCAAGCGGTCGATTTATTAGTGAATAATGCAGGTTTAGCCTTGGGATTAGAGCCAGCACATAAAGCGGATTTACAAGATTGGTATCAGATGATCGATACCAACATCAAAGGTTTAGTCACTATCACTCGTCTTGTGTTGCCAAATATGGTGGCTCGTAATCACGGGCAGATTATCAATTTGAGTTCAATTGCAGGTACTTATCCTTATGCAGGCAGTAATGTATATGGTGGAAGTAAAGCTTTTGTCACACAATTTAGCTTAAATTTACGAGCCGATCTGGCAGGCACAAAAATTCGAGTAAGCAATGTTGAACCGGGTTTATGTGGCGGTACGGAGTTCTCTAATGTGCGTTTTCACGGCGATGATGAAAGAGCGGCAAAAGTGTATGAAAACGTGCAATCAGTTCAGCCTGAAGATATTGCGAACATTGTATTATGGCTTCATCAACAACCTGAACACGTGAACATTAATCGTATTGAAGTAATGCCAACCGCTCAATCTTTTGCAGGAATGAGCGTTTCAAAAGAAAAATAAAATAATAGGAAAAAATATGTCAGACACACTTCTTAACCCTTATTTTGGTGAATTTGGCGGAATGTATGTACCCGAAATTTTAGTGCCTGTTTTAAAACAATTAGAACAAGCTTTTGTAGAAGCACAAAATGATCCTACATTCCAAGCAGAATTTGCTGATTTACTCAAAAATTATGCGGGCAGACCGACCGCACTTACTCTTTGTCGTAACTTAACCAAAGGTACAAAAACTAAACTTTATCTTAAACGTGAAGATTTATTACACGGTGGTGCACACAAAACAAACCAAGTGTTAGGGCAAATTTTATTGGCTAAACGTATGGGCAAAACGCGTATTATTGCCGAAACAGGTGCAGGGCAACACGGCGTGGCAACAGCCCTAGCTTGTGCTATGTTAGATATGCCGTGCCGTGTTTATATGGGGGCAAAAGATGTTGAGCGTCAATCACCAAACGTGTTCCGTATGCGTTTAATGGGCGCGGAAGTGATTCCTGTACAAAAAGGCTCTTGTTCTTTAAAAGATGCCTGTTGTGAAGCGATGCGTGATTGGTCAGCAAACTATGAAACCACCCATTATTTACTTGGAACCGCTGCAGGCCCTCACCCCTTCCCGACGATTGTGAGAGAATTTCAAAAAATGATTGGCGAAGAAACCAAACATCAAATTCTCGAACGGGAAGGTCGTTTACCTGATGCAGTCATTGCTGCTGTTGGCGGTGGCTCGAATGCAATTGGTATGTTTGCTGATTTTATTGATGAATCCAATGTGCGTTTAATTGGTGTTGAGCCTGCGGGTAAAGGTATTGAAACGGGCGAACACGGTGCACCGCTCAAGCACGGCACAACAGGCATCTACTTCGGAATGAAATCGCCAATTATGCAAGATAAAGATGGACAAATTGAAGAATCTTATTCTATTTCTGCAGGATTAGACTTCCCTTCCGTCGGACCACAACATGCTTATTTAAATGCGATTGGTCGTGCTGATTATGTATCGATTACCGATGAAGAAGCCCTCAACGCATTCCAAGAATTAGCAAAACACGAAGGTATTATTCCTGCATTAGAAAGCTCACACGCCTTGGCTTATGCCTTGAAATTGATTAAACAAAATCCTGAAAAAGAACAACTTTTAGTGGTTAATCTTTCAGGACGAGGCGATAAAGATATTTTTACCGTTGATAAAATTTTAAATGGAGGCACAAACTAATGAGCCGTTTTGAAACGCAATTTGCGACACTTAACGCAAAAAATGAAGGGGCTTTCGTGCCGTTCGTTACCCTTTGCGACCCTACTTTCGACCGCTCTTTTGAGATCATTTGCACACTTGTGGATAACGGTGCGGATGCTTTAGAACTCGGTTTTCCTTTTTCCGATCCGCTACTCGATGGCCCAGTTATTCAAGCGGCGAATAATCGTGCTTTAACTGCAGGTCATAGCAGTGAAGATAGCTTTAAACTATTGGAAAAAGTGCGGTCAAAATATCCAGAGATTCCGATTAGTTTATTACTTTGTGCCAATTTAATTTTTGCTAAAGGTTTAGATGCTTTTTATCAACGCTGTGCAGAAGTCGGTGTTGATGCTGTGCTTGTAGCAGATATTCCGTTACTCGCAAAAGAAGATTATGTACAAGCGGCCAAAAAACACGGCATTCAACCCGTCTTTATTTGCCCGCCAAATGCGGATGAGAAAACAATTCAAGGCGTAGCGAAAAATAGCGAAGGCTATACCTATTTAGTCTCACGTGCAGGCGTAACCAGTGCTGAAAATCAAGCTCACGCAGCAAATTTAGATACCCTTGTAGAACAACTTAAAGCCCACAATGCCCCACCAATTTTACAAGGCTTCGGCATTGCACAGCCTGCACAAGTTAAAGAAGCCTTAGCTTTGGGAGCGGCTGGTGCAATTTCAGGTTCGGCAACGGTAAAAATTATTGAGCGAAATTTAGATAATCACGAGCAATGTTTAGCTGAATTAGCTGAATTTGTTCAAACGATGAAAGCTGCAACAAAATAAGCAAAAAAGAACCCGCACTTGCAGCGGGTTTCTTTTATCGAGAAAATTAAAAATTTAATACTTTGTCAGCTTCCATCCACCATAAGGGGATGAATGGATAATAAATAGAATATTTTGCATACTCTTCTCCTTAATTTCATTAATAACCTTGCTGATAAATTCCTTCCAACAATTTCACTGAAAGTAAAGCGAGATTAAAGCGTTGTTCATCTGCCACAGACCAAAATTCTACGCCATTTTCTACCGCACTTATTTGACTTAAATGAAGTTTTACTGATTCTTCTCCATTTTCTTGTTCTCCATTAAGTACAGGCGTAATTAAGGTTTCTTCTAAAGTGATAAGCTCGCTATTTTGAGGCTGATAGTCGAAATCATAGTCTGAAAGTGCGGTGACTTTTTGTGCCAATCCATAAAATACAGGCACTTGGATTGCGTGGAATGTAGCACGATCTAATTGAGGAAAAATTCGTTGTAATTGATTAGATAAACTAGGTGTTTGATGTGGATAAACATCAAATGCTAAGCGTGTTTCTTCTTCGTCTAATGGAATACCGTTTAATAAACGGGCTGTTTGTCCGGCAAGTTTCGTCACGGTTTCTGCATCCGTATAAGAAGCCGGCAATAAAGAGGTAACAAACACTTGATTAAGATTCGTTTCTTGTAAAATCGGTGCAAGGGTTAAAGCAAGTTGGCTTACTTGTGGATCAGGTAAGCTAACAATGTTACGTTGTCTCAGTTCAAATAGTTGTGATTCATTTACGGTTGGAACAATAACTGGCACATCTGAAAGCACACTGCAAACGCCTAACATATCAATGACAATACCCCCCTGCTCCGCTGCTTGCGCAATATGGGAAACTTGCTCAAGTTTTCCTGCAAAAAAGACATAATTAAAATCAGCCCACTCAACTTCATTTGGCGAAAGCTGTTCAACGCCTTTATTGCGAAAACGAATATTTTGTTCTTCTTCAAAAGGTATCATTTCAACAATAGAAACGTTACTAATTTCAAGCTCACTTTGTTCTAAACGCTCTACAATTTTTTCACTTAATTCAAATTCTGCTGCTATCGCAATATTTAAGGTTGCGTCCATTTTTCTCTCCGCTGTAAAATAATCGGCATTATTTTACACCAAAACCAGGAACGAAATAATGACACCTGCAATTGATTTACTTAAAAAACAAAAAATTCCTTTTATCTTGCATACTTATGATCATGATCCAAACAACCAACATTTTGGTGATGAAGCCGCAGAAAAACTAGGCATTGATCCTAACCGCTCTTTTAAAACCTTACTTGTAGCGGAAAATGGCGATCAGAAAAAACTTGCTTGTTTTGTGCTTGCAACGGCCAATATGCTGAATTTAAAGAAAGCAGCAAAATCTATCGGTGTGAAAAAAGTGGAAATGGCGGATAAAGATGCAGCACAAAAAAGTACAGGCTATCTTGTAGGGGGAATTAGCCCGCTAGGTCAAAAGAAACGCGTGAAAACCGTGATAAATTCAACCGCACTTGAGTTTGAAACGATTTATGTTTCAGGCGGAAAACGTGGGCTAAGCGTAGAAATTGCGCCACAAGATTTAGCAAAAGTATTAGGTGCAGAATTTACTGATATTGTTGATGAATAAGTGATGGACTTATAAATTTAAAGGCGGATTTCTTATTTAATACGAACTAAAAGGACTAAGCTTTTTTTAATCACAAAGCTTAGTCCTTTACTGACTTTCTAACTTTTAATTCTTGTCTTTTAAGTTAGGATTAATAGAAAAAAATTTAGGGTATTTATTATTCTTGAGTATCCACAATTGGGATTATTTTTGT
>ERZ1023503.118-NODE-118-length-4009-cov-122.530096_pt1 | contig 4009 bp, 2 predicted proteins | sample MGYA00380546_ERZ1023503 | MGnify/ENA primary metagenome ERZ1023503 (study PRJEB33173, sample SAMEA4830350) | metagenome | study: EMG produced TPA metagenomics assembly of the PRJEB25223 data set...
GTTTTGTATTGGGTCATGAGTTTTCCTTAGTATATTTTTCAGTTATTCAGTATTATTGAATAACTTGAGTTATTATAAGTTATTGAATAATAAGATTATTTCTATTGGATATGTTTTCTAGTCGTAATTTTTATAGTTTAAATATTAATCAAGAAAACTTTAGTTTTAACTAAAGAACTTGACCTCGGATCCATATTTTTATACTATGCGTGCCAACAGTTCCCCTGGCTTTGCCAACTCAAGTGGTTGGATTCACAAGGCTAGGGGCCATTTTTTTCCATATATTCCATTCTTTTAGGTCAATAACTAATCCTGTATCTTTTATTGAAATTGCATTATTTTGCACCTTAGGAAATTCATCAAGAACCGCTAAAAAACGTTCTCCCCACGTTGAATTTGGACAAATAATATCTAACATTCTTTTCATCAAACAAAAATATACGAATACTTGTTTTGTTGAAAGCATTTTCCACTGTGGGTCATTTAGCCCTTTTAATGTTGCATTTACAGGAATAGAACGATTCCATAATCTGCTATGATGTGCAGAAATGTTGCGAATGATGTTAAAAGCGTGAAGATGCGTTTGTAAATGTCTTCCACTTTTTAAATGATATATTTTAGCAATATGGTCTTTATCTTCCTCTTTCATTCCACTATAAAGTTTTGACATTGTGCCAAAATCCCAAACTTCACAGCATACCCAAATAGGCAGATCTTCATATTGTTCTAAATGATGTTTTACAAAACTTGTTTTTCCTTCTCGGCGAATTAAACTATCAAGTCTATCTAACCATTCTGAATGTCGGAAATTAGAATCAAAAAATTCACTTTTTTTGTGGGCGAGCGGATGATATTTTCCTAATTGATAAGCAATATTCACACGCATAGCGACTTCAATTCTTTCTAAAGCATCAAGTGCTAATTGTCGTAATTTTTTATCAAAAAGGTAAAGTTGTTTTACATCAGTAAAAGATGTATTTTCAATAAAGCGGTCTAATTTTTTCTCAGGATTACAAATATCTATTTGGCGAAAAGGATAAAGATAGCCACTAACACGATAATATCCAATGGTTTTTAAATAACCTAAGGCTTTTAAGTCATTCTCAATAACAAGCCCACGTGTTTTTAATTGCGAGAGTTGGTCATCAAAACTTTTCCATTCTTTTAATGTTTTTGGCATATTTTCTTATTGTTTAAAATTTAGTAATAATTCTCTGTAATATTCATACCGCTTTTGGCTTTGTTCAATTGCTAAAGGCAAGCCTTCGGTGATGGAATTGGTTAAGGTTTCAAATTTATCTAGGATTGAAACGATGCGGTATTGTTCTTCGATTGGAGGAACTGGAACTTTGAGTTTTTTGATAATTTGAGCATTAATATTGGTCTGAGAGCCACTTCCTAATGATTTAATGTATTCATATTTACTAGTTAAATAATGGAAAATATAGCGATAACAAGCTAACTTATCATTAATCTCGATATTAGCACATGCTTGATTAGTTGTTAGTGGAATTTTATTAATAGCAGTTTTGCCTACAGTTGCTCCATACATTGCTACAATTACACAATTTGCGGGAATCCATTTTGCACTAGAATTATTTAGAGCATCTTCAGTAATTTTTATGTTGGTATCCCAAATTTCTTTAAAATCTACTTCTTGAGTTCTTAACCATGGAATAGTACCGTTGTCATAATAGCCATTATTTGATGTTGTAGGCGTTCCGCCTGAAGAAATTTTCTTTGAGATTTCATCAATTGTTTTCCACTCAAACCCAACCTTCCCAAGTTCTTCTTCACTTAACAATTTTTCCCGATAGTATTCATATTGTTTCTGGCGTAGTATAAGCTCGCTGGTAAGCTCGCTGGTAAGTGCTGTCAATGCGTCCAAAATTCGGACGATTTCGGTTTGGATGGAGAGTGGGGGGATGGGGATTAGGATTTTTTCCATCTGGTGGCTCATTAGTTTGGGATTTCCCATACCTGAATAAACATGATTCTTTGCTTCAATTGAAAGCCAATAAAATAAAAATTTATAGTTCAGTTCAAGGTTATTTTGAATTTTTATCAAGCCACAAACATTTGTGATTGAGAATTTTCCTGACCGATAAAATACTGTTCCTGCATTAGCACCATCAGTAGTCCAACTAACAAATTCTCCATCAAAGTCGAATGAGTTTATTTTCCCAATTTCACCATTATTTACAGTCTGAGAACTATATACAGGATAATCTCCTAAATTATTAGCTAAATACTCCTTTGATATAACTCTCCCTCTTGTCAAAGAGGCTACTTTAATCAAAGGTTTCCACTCAACCTCAGCCCCATCCAATAATTTTTCTAAAAAAGTGCGGTTGTTTTTCATGGTGTTTTTTTATTGTTCCTCGTAGGGTGGGCTTTAGCCCACCACCTGTTATCGTAAATTGGTGGGCTGAAGCCCACCCTACATTTTATCCCTCAATTTCTGCCACAATCTTGTCAATCTCGGCACGCAAGCGGTCGATATTAGCAACTGTTTTACGAATTTGAGCATTGAGTTCATCAATATTAATCACTTCACGAGTGTCTTTTTGTTCCACATACGAACTTACTGCAAGGTTGTAGTCATTTTGGGCGATTTCTTCAAAGGATATGGATTTTGCAAAATGCGGCACATCCTCTTTATCGGCAAACAGTTTGAGGATTTGCTCGATATGTTCCTCTTCTAAAATGTTGTTATTAGTGGCAGATTTAAATAAACCGCTGGCGTCGATAAATTGAGTTTGGGTATTGGGTTTGTGTTTGGAAAGCACCAAAATATTCACCGCAATACTGGTGCCAAAAAAGAGATTTGGCGCAAGCGCAATCACCGCGTCCACATAGTTATTATCCACCAAATATTGACGAATTTTTTGCTCGGCACCGCCACGATAAAAAATGCCAGGGAAGGAGACAATCGCCGCCCTGCCTTTGCCTGAAAGATAGTTTAATGCGTGTAAAATAAAGGCAAAACCTGCTTTTGATTTTGGAGCAAGCACACCGGCAGGGGCAAATCGTTCATCGTTAATCAGTGTTGGATCGTCGGAGCCAGCCCATTTCACGGAGTAAGGTGGGTTAGAAACGATGGCATCGAAAGGTTTATCATCGCCAAATTGTGGTTCCATTAAGGTGTTACCTAAAGCAATATCAAACTTGTCGTAGTTGATGTTATGCAAAAACATATTCATACGGGCAAGATTGTAAGTGGTGTGATTAATTTCCTGCCCGAAAAAGCCTTCTTCAATAATATGTTCATCAAATTGTTTTTTGGCTTGAAGCAAAAGTGAGCCAGAACCTGCTGCAGGGTCATAAATTTTATTGACGGAGGTTTGCCCGTGCATTGCAATTTGAGCAATGAGTTTGGAAACACTTTGTGGGGTGAAAAATTCGCCACCAGATTTGCCTGCATTGGCGGCATAGTTAGAAATAAGATATTCGTATGCATCGCCAAATAAATCAATGTGGTTATCTTCAAATTTGCCAAAATCAAGTTCAGCCACGCCTTTCAAAACAGCCGTTAAGCGGTCGTTTTTATCTTTTACGGTGTTGCCTAGGCGATTGCTGGTGGTGTCAAAATCGGCAAATAAGCCTTTAGTATCTTGTTCAGACGGAAAGCCCGTCGCTGAGTTTTCAATATCAGTAAAAATCTGTTTTAAATCAGTATTCAAATTAGGATTGCAGCCAGCATTAGCCGCAACATTCTTAAATAATTGGCTTGGGTAAATAAAGTAGCCTTTGGTTTTAATGGCATCTGTTTTAATGTCTGGTGTAATGATTTCATCAGGTAATTGGGCATAATTTACGCTTTCATCGCCCGCTTCAATGTAATTGGCAAAATTTTCGCTAATAAAACGGTAAAAAAGTGTGCCAAGCACATATTGTTTGAAATCCCAGCCATCGACTGAGCCACGCACATCATTAGCAATTTGCCAAATACGGCGTTGAAGTTCGGCACGTTGTTGAATTGCAGCAGCCATAAAATCCTCAGAATATT
>ERZ1023503.136-NODE-136-length-3160-cov-1.910145_pt1 | contig 3160 bp, 3 predicted proteins | sample MGYA00380546_ERZ1023503 | MGnify/ENA primary metagenome ERZ1023503 (study PRJEB33173, sample SAMEA4830350) | metagenome | study: EMG produced TPA metagenomics assembly of the PRJEB25223 data set...
TGTTAATTTTTAGCAAAACCAAAAAACAAGGACGATTGATGAATCCTTGGCATGACTTAAAAAGACTTGCTCACTCACCCATTAATCTGCAGCATTATTTTACCGCTGATAGCAACCGTGGCCAAAAATTTTCAGCGACAGCGTGTGATATTTATATGGATTTTAGTAAGCAGGCCATTGATGATGAAAGTTTGCTTAAGCTGATACAGCTTGCTGATGCATGTGAATTATCACAAAAAATTAAGGCATTATTGGCAGGTGAAAAGGTCAATGATACCGAGCAAAGGGCGGCACTGCATACCGCATTGCGTTTACCAACAGGTGAGTCGCTTATCGTTGATGGCGTGGATGTTGGGCAGCAGGTGCATGACAGTTTAGATAAATGCGAAGCTTTGGTTCATCGTATCCGTAGCGGTATTTGGCGTGGCTATTCAGGCAAGGCGATCCGTGATGTGGTCAATATCGGCGTCGGAGGGTCGGACTTAGGTCCGTTGATGGCAACAACAGCACTGTCTGAGTGGGCAGATACTGATATCCATGTTCACTTTGTTTCTAATATGGATGGCACACAATTAGAAAGTTTATTAAAAAAACTCAATCCGCAGACAACTTTATTTATCATCTCATCAAAATCCTTTGGTACGGTAGATACTTTATCCAATGCCAAAACAGCGTTAAGCTGGTTGCTGGCCGCTTATGCACATAAGCCAACCATTTTACGCCGTCATTTTATTGGTATCTCCACACGACCTGACAAGATGAGCGATTGGGGCATTTATCCAGACAATCAGCTTTTATTATGGGACTGGGTGGGCGGCAGGTTTAGTATGTGGTCAGCGATTGGTCTTGCCATCGCAGTGCGTATCGGCATGGCTAATTTTCGTGCATTATTGGCAGGCGCGCATGAGATGGATAAGCACTTTGCACAGGCAGATTTTGATAAAAATTTGCCTGTACTGTTGGGACTCATTGGTGTTTGGAACGCAACTTTTTTGGGCATTAATGCGCATACCGTCTTGCCTTATGATGGTCGATTGAGCCATTTTCCCAACTATTTAACCCAGCTTGAAATGGAATCTAACGGTAAATCGGTGAAACGCACAGGAGAATCGGTTAATTATAGGACTTGCCCAATTTTATGGGGAGACATTGGCTCAAATGCACAACATGCGTTTTATCAATTACTACACCAAGGAACACAGCGGGTGTCTTGTGATTTTATCACCCCAATTCATCGCTATAATGATACCCAAATCGTAAATCACTCTTTGGTTGATCAGCACAAACTGTCATTGGCCAATTGTTTGGCGCAGTCTCAAGTCCTCGCCTTTGGTAACGCTGCACTACCGCATGGCGTGGCAAATGTGGCAGATGATTTGGCAAAATTTAAAAAATATCGGGGCAATCAGCCTTCCACAACACTGTTATTGGGTGATTTAAACCCCAAAACTTTAGGGGCATTAATTGCTTTGTATGAGCATAAAGTGTATGTCATGAGCGTACTTTGGCAAATCAATCCTTTTGATCAATGGGGCGTGGAAGTTGGTAAAGTGATGGCAAATCGTGTCTATGACGAGCTGATCAGTAAGACAAATACAGACTGCTTTGACCATTCGACCAATACGCTTTTGTCTGTCATCAAGCAGTCAAGGATAATCAATGAATAATAACGCCTATGTGATTGGTCATCAACACGAAGCGATTAATACTTGTCTTTGGGTGGCACGCATGAATCAACCGGTTCATTTTACAAACGCTTGAATATTATCAGTGCGACCATCAGATGAATACATTATGGCAGCTGTATTGCGTTCAACAAAAAATTATCATCACAGACAGTCAAAGACAGGCATTTTTATCATCAGCTCAGGCTGGGGTTTTGTGGTTATTTTTAGATGATGTGGATGATATCACGCTTAGCCATATCATACATGTGCTAGACAGTCCGCACAGTCGGATTATTTTAAGCGGTGTGCAAAAGCTTGGTAAGATTGATAAGATTGCCAAACAATTTAAATCATCTTGGGTGTATTATTTGCCCATCAGTTTTATGAAAGATGGTGCGAATTATAATGCGTTTTATCATTCAGATTTGGTGATGATTGGCGAAAAAACCGCAGGCAGTGTTGCTTATTGTCAGATATTATTAAGCTTAAAAACCTATGCCAAGCATTGCCAAGTCGCTGATATTTTAACGGTGGAATTTGCCCGAAGTACTTTGATGGCAATGTTGGCAACTCGGCTGTCTTTTATGAATGAGATGGCAAGACTTGCTGATAATCAAGGGGTTAATATCAAATCAGTTGAACGCATCATCGCCCAAGATGGTCGTATCGGTTCGGCTTATCTGTCGGCAGGATGGGGCTTTGGTGGCAAGACATTGCCACGAGAGCTTGAGCTTTTAATGGATAAGTTTAAACAAAACCGTGTCGACACCTCGCTCATCAGTGCTGTCAGTCACATCAATGACGACCAAAAAGAGCTAATTTTTCGTAAGTTTTGGCAATATTTTAATGGTTTTATTGAGCATAAAACGGTCATGATTTGGGGGGCGGGTTATCGAAATGGTGCATCACGCATGATTAATTCTGCCATTCATCCATTGATTGAGCTGCTTTGGTCGTATGGCATTTGTACGCTCGTTTTTGCACATAATACCGCCTTTGAAATGCAATCCACTTATGGCGACCATCCATTGTTAAGATTGACTGATGATCCTTATCAAGATTTGGTAAAAGCTGATGCACTGTTCATCATTAATTGGTCTTTATTAACCGAGCCTGATATTCATTTGCTCAATCAAATTAACATTGCAATTTTTGATGCCAAAAATGTTTTAGATGATGAACAAATCGCCATGCTGACAGCACCTTATTATGGTATTGGGCGAGAAAAGCACCCATAGCGGATGCCATGAATTTTGATTTATTTGATGGTTACAATCAACAAAGTGAAGTTGAATGTCAAATTCGAGAATTAAATCTATCCAATATGACACCATTGGAAGCCTTAATCAAGCTGAATGAATTACAAAGTCAATTAAAGTAGAAGAGGTGTAAACGATGGGGAAAATAAAAGAACTTGAGACGTCTCTAGCTAATAAAATAGCTGCGGGTGAAGTGGTTGAAAGACCAAGTTCCGTAGTTAAAGAGCTCCTAGA
>ERZ1023503.150-NODE-150-length-2868-cov-479.111625_pt1 | contig 2868 bp, 1 predicted proteins | sample MGYA00380546_ERZ1023503 | MGnify/ENA primary metagenome ERZ1023503 (study PRJEB33173, sample SAMEA4830350) | metagenome | study: EMG produced TPA metagenomics assembly of the PRJEB25223 data set...
AGATGAAAGCCGTCAAATTTTGGCTGATTATATTAAAGCAACCAGTGAGAAAGAAGGTTCAGTCAATCCAAATGCGGATAAAAACTGGCGTTTTGTTCCTATCACAGGTAACGATAAATTAGATGTTCGTTTTGAAACCTCACCAAGCGAACAAGCGGTGAAATTTATTGCAGAAAAAGCACAATATCCGATGAAACAGGTGGGTACTGACGAAATCGGTTTTGCAGTGTATCAAATTGATTTATCTAAATAATAATTAGGAAAATAAAATGCCGCCTGAATATCAAAATTTAGGCGGCATTTTTTATTCTAAAGTGCGGTCAAATTTTTGAGTATTTTTACAAATTACATTTGCTTTTCAATCCTTCTATTGCTTTACATTCCTCTTCATTATGTTCACTTTCGGTAACAATAGACTGTAAAAAATCTTTGATTTTATTTCCTTAACTATTTGATTTGAAGGAAGCATAAAACCTGTAGTAACTACAAAGTCAAATCATAAAACGTACATTTAATAAAATTAATTGTTTAAAAAAACTAAATTATAGGGATTTCAATAAAAATTCATTTTTATCTGTGGATAACTCATAAATAATCTGTCATAAAACTGTTTTTACTCACTTAGTAACGTTGAGAAAAAATAAAGTTGTTAATAACTTTCCATTTTACACACAAGATTTTTAAAGAAAATGATCGCATTTTCACAAGATTTTTGGATCCTATAACACCTGTTTCCGTAAGGATCTAATAAGGTTACTCACAACCAAAAAAGATCTTAATAATAACAATAATAAGATCTTTATATATAAAAAGAGATCTTATTTACTAATACAAACCTGATCTTTCAAAGGATCAATAGATCCATTCTTTTTTTGTCAGGTGTTTTAAATTTCTGTAGAATAACTCCAATTTTTTGATCCGAATAAATAGAGATAGATATGTTTTACACTGAAACTTATGATGTGATTGTGATCGGTGGTGGCCATGCGGGTACAGAAGCTGTGCTTGCACCAGCTCGAATGGGATTAAAAACCCTTTTATTAACACATAATGTAGATACTTTAGGGCAAATGTCTTGTAATCCTGCAATTGGTGGGATCGGTAAAGGTCATTTAGTAAAAGAAGTAGATGCTATGGGTGGTTTGATGGCGCATGCTGCAGATAAAGCAGGAATTCAATTTCGTACTTTAAATAGTAGTAAAGGTCCAGCAGTACGTGCTACTCGAGCTCAAGCTGACAGAGTTTTATATCGTCAAGCTGTTCGTACAGCATTAGAAAATCAACCTAATTTAGATATTTTCCAACAAGAAGCGACAGATATTCTAATTGAGCAAGATCGAGTTACAGGCGTTAGCACAAAAATGGGATTAATTTTTCGTGCTAAATCAGTGGTATTAACTGCGGGTACTTTCTTAGCTGGTAAAATTCATATTGGTTTGGAAAATTATGAAGGTGGCCGTGCAGGAGATCCTGCTTCTGTAAATCTTTCACATCGATTAAGAGATCTTGGATTACGTGTAGATCGCCTTAAAACAGGTACACCACCGCGTATTGATGTACGTACGATCAATTTTGATATTTTAGCTAAACAACATGGTGATGCTGTATTACCTGTGTTTTCTTTTATGGGATCAGTGGATGATCACCCTCAACAAATTCCTTGTTATATCACCCATACCAATGAACAAACCCATGAAGTGATCCGTAATAACTTGGATCGCAGTCCAATGTATACAGGTGTGATTGAAGGAATCGGTCCACGTTATTGCCCATCTATTGAAGATAAAGTAATGCGTTTTGCGGATCGTAATTCACATCAAATCTATTTGGAACCAGAAGGATTAACCAGTAACGAAGTGTATCCAAATGGGATTTCTACCAGTTTGCCATTTGATGTGCAAATGGGTATTGTTAATTCTATGAAAGGTTTAGAAAAAGCTCGCATTATCAAACCAGGTTATGCCATTGAATATGACTATTTTGATCCACGTGACTTAAAACCAACGTTAGAAACAAAAGCTATTTCAGGTTTATTCTTCGCAGGCCAAATTAACGGTACAACGGGTTATGAAGAAGCAGCGGCACAAGGCTTATTGGCGGGGATTAACGCAGGTCTTTATGTTCAAGAGAAGGATGCATGGTATCCACGCCGTGATCAATCTTATACTGGCGTATTGGTGGATGACCTTTGCACGCTTGGTACCAAAGAACCGTATCGCGTATTTACTTCTCGTGCAGAATACCGTTTGTTACTACGTGAAGACAATGCAGACATTCGTTTAACACCAATTGCCCATGAATTAGGTTTGATTGATGAGGCTCGCTGGGCACGTTTCAATCAAAAAATGGAAAATATTGAACAGGAACGCCAACGCTTACGCAACATTTGGTTGCATCCGCGTTCTGAATATTTAGAAGAAGCGAATAAAGTGCTTGGTAGCCCACTTGTACGTGAGGCTAGCGGTGAAGATTTATTGCGTCGTCCTGAAATGACCTACGATATTTTGACTTCTTTAACGCCATATAAACCGGCAATGGAAGATAAAGAAGCTGTTGAGCAAGTAGAAATAGCTATTAAATATCAAGGCTATATCGAGCATCAACAAGAAGAAATCGAAAAACAAAAACGCCACGAAAATACGGCTATTCCAGCTAACTTTGATTATAGCAAAGTGTCTGGTTTATCTAATGAAGTACGTGCGAAATTGGAACAACATCGTCCGGTTTCCATTGGTCAAGCGAGCCGAATTTCAGGTATCACCCCTGCAGCAATTTCAATTATTTTGGTTAATTTGAAAAAACAAGGAATGCTAAAACGTGGGGAATAAAGTTTTTTATTAAAAAACAAAAGTGCGGTAAATTTTAATC
>ERZ1023503.155-NODE-155-length-2824-cov-2.258216_pt1 | contig 2824 bp, 3 predicted proteins | sample MGYA00380546_ERZ1023503 | MGnify/ENA primary metagenome ERZ1023503 (study PRJEB33173, sample SAMEA4830350) | metagenome | study: EMG produced TPA metagenomics assembly of the PRJEB25223 data set...
CACCAGCGACAGATGTCACTGCCCATATTCCAGCGCATATTGTAAAGATGGCTGGCAGTATGATGTCATGTCGCTTGCTTGGTTCTGCTAAGACAGTCGCAGAACAGCTCGAACAATTACAAAGCCAAGTTCAAGCCGATGAACTGATGGCAGTCAGCTATATTTATGATGTCCAAAAACAGCATGATTCTTATGAGCTATTGTCTGATATTGTCAAAAATTGTAAATAGATTTAAATAGATTGGCTGAAATAATTTTTGGTATGCTAAATAAACATAGGCACTTTTAAGCTAAGATAAAAAGTGCCTATTTTCCCAAAGATGGAGTTAACCAATCTGTTTGGTGCCAAAGATTTTATCACCAGCATCACCAAGACCTGGAATGATGTAGCCGTTTTCATCAAGATGACTGTCTAAAGCGGCGGTATAGATTTTGACATCGGGGTGTGCCTCATTGACTAAGCGGACGCCTTCAGGTGCTGCGACCAATACCAATGCTTTGATGTTAGTACAGCCATGTTTTTTAAGCATATCAATCGTAGCGACCATACTACCCCCTGTTGCCAACATCGGATCTAAAATTAATGCAGGGCGACGGTCAATGTCACTGACAAATTTCTCAAAAAAAGGCACAGGTTCTAGCGTCATTTCATCTCGCTGAAGTCCAACGACAGAGATTTTGGCCGTTGGTAATAGATCAAGTACACCATCAAGCATGCCCAAACCTGCGCGTAAAATTGGTACGATAGTGACCGTTTTACCTTTAATCTACTCGCCTGTAATTTCACCACACCAGCCTTGCATGCTAAAGCTTTCAATCTCAAAATCTCGACTGGCTTCGTACGCCATCAGTCGCCCAAGCTCATTGGTTAGCGTGCGAAATTTATAAGTGCTGGGTTCTTTTTCACGCATGAGCGACAGTTTATGACGGACAAGCGGGTGATCAATGACATGAATATTTAAAGAAGTGGTCATAATAGTACCTTAATTGAGAAGATTTGCCACGGTTTAATGATTGAAATGTCTGGCGATACCGTGCATGATAGCAATTTTTTGCCATTATTGCACTGGCTTTTGTCTTGAAAATTTGAGCAAAAACCACTCACAAAACCCTTGATCCACTTGCTAAAATCTTTGGCGATAGCGTGCTTTGGCTATTTATTAAGTAACAGATCGCCTGTTTTAATCCAGCCTTTTTTATCGCATAGCTTGGCAAATATCCAAGTTAATATTGCAGGTAGAATGACATGAAAGCTGATGATAAGTAGCCAAGTCATGGGGCTGATACCCATGGCGTCAAGTGTGCCAATCTGACCGACAAAGCCAGATGTACCCATGCCTGCACCTGAAGGGATATTGACCATACCAAAAATCGCTGTCGCAAAGGGAGCAAGTACAGCACCTGCTAAAGTGGGTGGTAGCCAGATTTTAGGGTTTTTTAGGATATTGGGTACCTGAATCATGCTAGTACCAAGCCCGCATGCTATCGCACCACCGATACCATTGTCTCGATAGCTCATCACCGCAAAACCGATCATTTGTGCCGCACAACCGACCGTTGCCGCCCCTGCCGCCAAACCGCCAAGCCCAAGGCTGATGGCGATCGCCGCACTTGAGATGGGTAAAGTCAAAATCAGACCCATTGCAACCGCCACCACAATGCTCATCATAATCGGTGATAGCTCTACCGCCCACATGATAAATTGCCCAAGGCTCACCATCAGCCGATCGATGGCAGGACTAATAAATCCTGCGACCGCCATACCGATGATCAGCGTTGTTGCAGGTGTGACGATGATATCTAAAGGTGTCATACGGTGGACAAATTTCCCAAACTCTGCACCAATTAACGCTGCTATAAATGCACCGATAGGGCCGCCCATCGCCGCCCCTGCAAAGCCTGTTGTGATTGAGGTGAACAACACCAATGGCGGTGCTTTAAGTGCATACGCCACACCAGCACCAATGGCCGCTCCCATTAGGCTTTGTGCTTGTTTGCCGATCTCAACCAACCATGGTAAATCAAGCCATGCACCCAAATTCTTGATAATCAAACCCAAAATCAGTGATGAAAATAAGCCAAGTGCCATAAAGTTAAGCGCTTCGATACCATAACGCTGCCAAGAGATCACAATATTTTGGCGTTCAAGATGTGCTTTAAAAGAAAATTCGGTCATAAGATGGCCTTAAGTTGATAACAATCTACGCCTAAAAATTGTTTTGTGGCGTTCAATGACAAGTCAGTCAAAACGATTATTATAATTCAAAATTTATGCCAAAGTGATGAAAATTTGATCGAGTATGGTGCGGTTGGTTGATTGTTTTTGACTGTGTTTTTGACTGAGTTTTTTGAGAGATTTTTTAAGTATTTACGATCATTGAAATACTCAAAAAGCGATAAAATTTCTGCTAAAATAGGACGCTTAAGCTTAACGCATCACACCCAAAGTAGATTTATGAATACCCAAACTTCTTTTATTAATGATACCTCTAAAAATAATCCTAGCAAAGCCAATGATCAAATTATCGCTCAAATGCGTGCCTTAATTAAGCTGCTAAAGCGTCACAATCATGCGTATTATGTGATGGATGCACCAACGATTTCAGATGGCGAATATGATGGTTTGCGTCGCACATTAATGGCGCTTGAGCAGCAGTATCCCAATTTGGTACAAGCTGATAGCCCGATTAATACGGTCGGTGGTGAGCCTTTGCCATTTTTTACGCAAGTGGCTCATGAAGTGCCGATGCTATCACTGGGCAATGTATTTAATGCCGATGATTTGTCAGGGTTTTTGCGTCGTGCCAATGAGCGATTGGGCATC
>ERZ1023503.159-NODE-159-length-2675-cov-2.145038_pt1 | contig 2675 bp, 1 predicted proteins | sample MGYA00380546_ERZ1023503 | MGnify/ENA primary metagenome ERZ1023503 (study PRJEB33173, sample SAMEA4830350) | metagenome | study: EMG produced TPA metagenomics assembly of the PRJEB25223 data set...
GCTTGGGCGCCTCAAAGCGGTGTGAGCTGTCCAGTAATGCCTTTGAAGGAATACAGCCAACATTTAAGCAAGTACCACCCAATGCAGGTTCACCTTTATGCACACGCTTTTCGATACAAGCAACACTAAAGCCCAGCTGTGCCCCACGAATCGCTGCTTCATAGCCACCAGGACCGCCACCAATTACAACCAAATCATAAGAATTTTTCATCATATTCTCTTTTTTCTCAATGTTAAAAACACACAAAGAATTGTCAGAACGCCTCCAACAATCCTTTGCAAAAACCATCTGCCAAACCCTATAAGTCAAGTAGTAGCATTGATGGATCTTCAATCAATTCCTTAATTGTCACTAGGAATTGAACTGCTTCTTTGCCATCAATCAAACGGTGATCATAAGATAACGCAAGATACATCATCGGTAGGATAACAACTTCGCCATCAACTGCCATTGGACGCTCATTGATTGCATGCATACCCAAAATTGCAGTTTGTGGTGGGTTGATGATTGGTGTTGATAACAATGAACCAAACACACCGCCATTGGTAATGGTAAATGTACCGCCAGTCATCTCCTCAATGCTCAGTTTACCATCACGCGCCTTAGTTGCATAATCACGAATGCCCGCCTCAACATCTGCCATACTCATGCGATCAGTATCACGCAGCACTGGCACAACCAAGCCACGATCACTTGATACCGCTACACCCACATCATAATAACCATGATAAATGATATCGCTACCATCAATCGATGCATTCACTGCTGGGAAACGCTTCAAGGCTTCGGTAGCAGCCTTAACAAATAATGACATAAAGCCAAGTTTAACGCCATGACGCTTCTCAAAACGATCTTTGTATTTGGCACGCAAATCCATCAACGGCTTCATATTAACTTCATTAAATGTCGTCAACATCGCAGTTTCTTGAGTGGCTGACAGTAGTCGTTCAGCGATACGCTTACGCAGACGAGTCATCGGCTCACGCTTTTCGATACGCTGACCAACGGCGGTGGCAATCACTTGACCGTTATCACCTTTTAGGGTTGGGTTAATCATATCAGATTTGGTCACCCGACCGCCACGCCCTGATCCTTGAACATCAGCAGGGTTCACGCCAGTTTCTTTGGCAGCTTTTCTGACTGCTGGGCTTTGATCTTTATCTTCAGCTTCTGATATTGTTGATTCATCTTTTGGTTGTACGGGGGCTGCAACCGATGCTGGATCAATGGTCGTGCCTTTATCAGCTTCGTCTTTTGACAGCTCGCCATCTTTTGATGACGCTTCACCTGCTGATGCACCTGCCTCAAAAATTGCAACTACTTCTGCCGATAATACGGTATCATCCACATTCTTAACGATACTGGTAATCACACCATTATCAGGTGCAACAATCTCCAAAACTACTTTATCAGTCTCAACTTCAGCCAAAAGTTGGTCACGGCTAACGGCTTCACCTTCAGCAACATGCCATTCAACGATCGTACCATCTTGTACTGATTCTGGAAATACAGGGGCTTTAATTTCAGCCATAATAAACTCCTTCAAGTTTATAAATCAAAAATATGTTATTTTAAATACTAAATACTAAATATTATTAGCCAAAACGAACACAGCACTTTGGCTAATGAATGTTACTTCAAGGCTTCCACTGTCACACCCAAGGCTTCAGCAATCAAAGCTTTTTGTTGTTCGGTGTGCAGTTTTGGTGAGCCTGTCGCAGGTGCAGCGGCGGCAGGACGCGCCGAAGGCGTAATGATTTTTGCCTTCGTCGGTGCAGGTACTACCATGCGGAATAGCTCAGGCGCCAAGTAATACCAAGCACCTTGATTCAGTGGCTCTTCTTGTGCCCACATGATTTCTTCTAGGTTTGGATACTTGTCAATTTCTGCCAAGATGCGTTCTTCAGGCAACGGATACAGCTGCTCAATACGAACAATGGCGATATGCTCTTGACCCAGTTTGCGACGCTGATCAAGCAAATCATAATACACTTTACCGCCACAAAGTACCAAGCGTGTCACCTGCTCATGATTGATTGAATCAATTTCAGGCAAGACAGTTTCAAATTTGCCCGATGCCAATTCTTCTAAATTAGAGGTTGCAAGCGGATGTCTAAGCAAGCTCTTAGGCGACATCACAATCAATGGCTTGCGGATTGGGCGTACTACCTGACGGCGTAAAGCATGGAAAATCTGTGCTGGCGTTGTTGGCGTAATGACCTGCATGTTATCCTCAGCACACAGCTGCAAGAAACGCTCCAGACGCGCTGATGAATGTTCAGGACCTTGACCCTCAAAACCATGAGGTAACAGCATCGTCAAACCACAAACACGCTGCCATTTGGTTTCGCCAGATGAAATAAACTGATCGATCACCACCTGTGCACCGTTCACAAAGTCGCCAAACTGTGCTTCCCAAATAATCAATGCGTTCGGCACTGTGGTGGCATAGCCATATTCAAAAGCCAATACCGCCTCTTCTGATAGCAGTGAATTATAAGTGGCAAAGCGTGCTTGGTCTTTGGTGATATGTTGCAGAGGAATATACATACTGCCATCATTCATATTATACAGTTCTGAATGACGATGTGAGAATGTGCCACGACCGACATCCTCGCCTGTAATACGCACCAATGAACCTTCAGCAGCAAGGCTAGCATATGCCAAAGTCTCA
>ERZ1023503.161-NODE-161-length-2654-cov-78.234321_pt1 | contig 2654 bp, 1 predicted proteins | sample MGYA00380546_ERZ1023503 | MGnify/ENA primary metagenome ERZ1023503 (study PRJEB33173, sample SAMEA4830350) | metagenome | study: EMG produced TPA metagenomics assembly of the PRJEB25223 data set...
TTCGTCAAAGGTTTGAGCAATTTGATGATAAATTGGCATTAGCCAAGGGTAAAGTGCGGTCATTTTTCCTGAAATTTTTGTAAATAACGAGGGCAATTATACACATTTTCAAACTGGCTTGACAAAATAGCAAAAAGCAAACGTTTACTTTTAATAAATAAGAAATAAATAGAGAAAAATTTGAGCTAAATGACATTTTTTGTTCAGTTTTATGCTAAAATCCACGCCCCATTTATTTTTACTTGACAAAGGAAAATTTATTATGAAACTCGAAGCAAGCAAGCAAGCAAGCAAGCAAGCAAGCAAGCAAGCAAGCAAGCAAGCAGAAGTTTAAAAAATCATTTATTATAAGTCTATTTTTTTCTATTCTTTATACCTCTCCGCTTTTGGCTGTTGATTACGTTTACGACAAAACCAAGCTCACTGATGATGAAATTACCCGCTTAAAAAAACTTCGCGATAGAAATAGTGAATATTGGAAAGATGATTTGTTCAGGATTGATATACCAAAAGAAACTGGTCTCCCTCATGACATTGAGGGGGCAGCAAAAGGAAATTTTTCGTATCCAATTTTTTATATCCCAACTGATGATAAACCTATTGATCCTGACAAAAAGATCTCTTTTTTCAACAGCCCTTATACCCCTGGCTACACGGCTGCTTTCGTGCAGGGATTTGGCGTTAAAGAAAGAAATGGCTATACGGAAGAACAAGCTAAAAAATATATCGATGAATTGAGAACAAAATTAAAAACCGCTCCTATAATCGCAGCCGCCCAGCTGGGATATTTTCAATTAAATGATGGAAGCGGCGATAGCTGGCTGTATAATTATTATCGCAATGATATTTTCAATTCTTATGGAGAGATAAAACATAGCAATATTAACAGTGAAATTCTTGCTGTTGGTAATGTTGCTGATTTGTATTATAAACACTTCATAAGAAATCCATTTATATATGTGGATTGGTCTTTATGGGCTAGCTCCTTTCCTAGATTAAACGTTTCCGAAAATTCCCACGTTATTGGGCAAATTATTCATCTTTACCGATTAGACTTAGAGGATTCTCTTTGGGAGCCTCGTTGGGATTCTGATGTTAGTTATTTAAATTTATTCAATAGCCATATTCGTTTTAATACCAAAAATGACAGCCTTGTTGTAGGCGAAAGCCGCATTAGACCAACCCCCGATAATGCCTTGAATACCGAAAAATATTTAAAAAGCCAATTTAGCGATACAGGTTATCATAGTTCCGTGAGAAGCACTTATATAGGTTATCCAAGTATTCGCTTTGCTTATGATTTGAGCGAAAGAGAGGCTGACAAGCCCGTATTAACGTTAAAAAGCAAGGTAACAGGGAAAACAGCTATTGTTTTTGAAGAAAAAGCCTTAAACAATTTAAAAAACCTGACTTACCGACAACTCATTAAAACGGAAACCGATGTTGAACCAGATGCGTTTTTTCTTTTAGAAGAATATAAAAAAGGCAGATATCGTTTATTTTTACAACAATGCTCAGGCGGTTTTTGTATCGGTGTAGAAAAACTCGCCATTCCAACTCATCTTGTCGCCTCCTATGCACAACAGGCTCAAGCTGCCAATACTTTATTCAACCTACGTTTGAACGACAAAAACAGCAATATTTTTGACCGCACTTTACCACGCAAAGGCTTGTGGTTGCGTGTGATTGACGGACATTCCAACCAATGGGTGCAAGGCAAAACCACGCCAGTAGAGGGAAATCGAAAAGGTGTGCAACTCGGCGGCGAAGTATTCACATGGCAAAACGAAAGTAATCAACTTTCTATTGGCTTAATGGGCGGACAAGCAGAACAACGCAGTACTTTCCGCAATCCAGATACAGACAATCTTACAACGGGAAATGTGAAAGGCTTTGGTGCAGGCGTTTACGCCACTTGGCATCAACTTCAGGACAAACAGACAGGTGCGTATGCGGATAGCTGGGTACAATATCAACGTTTCCGCCACCGCATTAACACTGAAGATGCTACAGAACGTTTTACTTCAAAAGGTATCACCGCCTCAATTGAAGCGGGTTACAATGCTTTATTGGCGGAACACTTCACTGAAAAAGGCAACCGTGTTCGTTTTTACCTGCAACCACAGGCACAATTGACTTATTTGGGGGTAAACGGAAAATTCAGCGATAGCGAAAATGCCCACGTGAATTTACTTGGCTCCCGCCAATTACAAAGCCGAGTGGGCGTTCAAGCTAAAGCACAGTTTGCTTTCACTAATGGAGTCATTTTCCAACCATTTGTTGCTGTCAATTCAATCTACCAACAAAAACCTTTCGGGGTAGAAATGGACGGAGAGCGTCGAGTGATAAACAATAAGACGGCAATTGAGAGCCAATTAGGTGTAGCAGTGAAAATCAAATCTCACTTAACCTTACAAGCCACATTCAACCGCCAAACAGGCAAACATCATCAAGCTAAACAAGGTGCGTTGAATTTACAGTGGACGTTTTAAGTTAAGTTGTAACAAAATAAAATCGGCAGGAAATTCTCCGCCGATTTTTTTTATTTTAAAAGTGCGGTCATTTTTCGTGTAATTTCCACCAATTTTTAACCGCACTTTCGATATCAGCTTGAACAAGTTCAATAGTCTGCTCTGCATTAATTACGACTGCTT
>ERZ1023503.217-NODE-217-length-1825-cov-279.475706_pt1 | contig 1825 bp, 1 predicted proteins | sample MGYA00380546_ERZ1023503 | MGnify/ENA primary metagenome ERZ1023503 (study PRJEB33173, sample SAMEA4830350) | metagenome | study: EMG produced TPA metagenomics assembly of the PRJEB25223 data set...
CACCCCGCGTCCGAAATATGTGCGACATTATAGTGATAAAAATTTAATATGCAAGAAATTTTATAAAATCATTGATGATAAATACTAGAATAAGATAACATTTTCCAAAAAGTTTAGGAGCTAATTATAGCATATATGCTGTGTTATATTTTTAGGAATTCGTAAATATCTTTAATTTTGCCATAATTTACAAATCTATAGCTCCTATCATCAAAAATAAAGCGTGAAATAATGCCAATTAATTAATGCTATTATCAAGCCTCCCTTCCATAAAAAATCAATGATCGTCTCCAATCAATTTAGAGATGAATTGTTAATAAGGTAATAAGCCAATAATAAATAGACAATATTTAAGGTTGTTCTACCTTTCATACAAAAATTCAATCAATCTCGACTTTCCCTACCTTTCTTTTTTTGCTAGACTAACACACAATTTTGGGGCTGATTCTGGATTCGACGGGATTAGCGAAGCCCAAGGTGCACGTCGAGGTGCGGTAGGCCTCGTAAATAAACCGCGAAAAAATAGTCGCAAACGACGAACAATACGCTTTAGCAGCTTAATAACCTGCATTTAGCCTTTGCGCCCTAGCTTCCGCTCGTAAGACGGGGATAACGCGGAGTCAAACCAAAACGAGATCGTGTGGAAGCCACCGTTTGAGGATCGAAGCACTAAATTGAATCAAACTAGCTTAAGTTTAGCGTGTCTGTCCGCATGCTTAAGTGAAATTAAAGACGAGACTAAACGTGTAGTACTGAAGGTAGAGTAATTTCGGACGGGGGTTCAACTCCCCCCAGCTCCACCAAAAACCAAAATCATACATCACTATAAGACATTACAAAGCCTTGATTTTACTGGAATTGACCTTCTAAAAAATTAGACTTATTTAGTTCAAGGGCTGAGCTATGTCATTCACAGGACTCAGCCATTTTGCTTTCCCCTGAATGCGCTCATGGTTGTAATAATGAATGTACTCATGAATTGTTTTTTCCAGTTGTTTGAACATCTCAAATCGTTTGCCGTCATAACATTCCGTTTTTAATCATCCAAAGAAGCTTTCCATCGCACTGTTATCTAAATCATTTCCCTTCCTTGACATACTTTGTTAAATGCCATTCCCCTGAGTATGTTTTGATAACCTATCATCTGATACTGCCAACCTTGGTCGGAATGTAAAATCGGTTTTGCGCCTTCAAGCCTTGCTACAGCTCGTTTCATCATTTGGGTAATTTGCTCAGAGTTCGGGCTTCGCACTAAATCATAAGCAATAATTTCATTGTTAAATAACTCTTTAATGAGGGGATAAATAGAGCTTGCCTTTCACACACTTGAACTCGGTATTCTTAATCCCTAGCCATTTCCAGTGCCAAAATGTAAGCAAGCGGGTTCTGCAGAAAATTGCTTACTTTTAACCGATTGTATCATCTTAAGTTTAAATTCAGATGAGTAATTTCACTTCTTACCCAGCAACGCTAAGCCATTGATTCTAATATGATCAAATTGATTAATCCAATGTCACAATGTTCTGCTGGCAAGTTGAAAATGTCTGCAGGGGAATCAACAATTTTTACTATTTTGAAGATAAAACTCGATGACTTGTTGCTTGAAAAAAAATTGTATTTGGTCATAAAAAATCTGCACCTTAGTTGGTTATTTAATCCAACTTTTGGAGTGCAGATCAAAAGTGCGGCCAATTTTTTTAAAACTCTTTTGAAATTAAACTTTCGGCTAATTGCAAATCAAGTGTGGAATCAATATCAATGGAACGATAAGTTGGCATTAAATAAAAACGCATGGGAGCAATAAAAAAGCGTTTTTCTTCAAAGA
>ERZ1023503.234-NODE-234-length-1690-cov-1.812844_pt1 | contig 1690 bp, 2 predicted proteins | sample MGYA00380546_ERZ1023503 | MGnify/ENA primary metagenome ERZ1023503 (study PRJEB33173, sample SAMEA4830350) | metagenome | study: EMG produced TPA metagenomics assembly of the PRJEB25223 data set...
GACAGGCGGGGTGGATGCTCATGCGCTTGAGCGTCCCAAGCGGTTTTTTGGAGCGGCACGAAATGTCGAAGAAGGCGGCAGCTTGACCATCATTTCAACCGCTTTGATTGACACAGGTTCAAAGATGGACAGTGTCATTTTTGAGGAATTCAAAGGCACGGGCAACCAAGAGATTACCTTGGAGCGTGAGCTTGCTGAACGGCGTATTTTCCCTGCCATCAATATCAAAAAATCCAGTACACGCCGAGAAGAACGCTTGCTAGATGAAGACACGCTACGCCGAGTTTGGATACTTCGTAAGCTCATGCAGCCCATGGAAGACGCCCAAGCGACCGAATTTTTACTTGAACGCCTAAAAGACTCAAAAACCAATGATGAATTTTTTGAGCAAATGGTCAAAAAATCTCAAAACTAAAATTATCGCTTTGGTTTAGGTATGCCCATACCCTAACTTATTTTTATTTTCATCACTGAATTGCCATTTTAAAAAATATGTGTTAGAATTTTTCAACACCAAAGTCTAACGGCAATTTATTGCCACTTACTTAAGGTGGCAAAAGTAAAGAAAAACAATATTTTGTTACATTTTTATTAAGCTAATAACAAAATTTTCTTTTTATCTTTGCTAAGTTGTTGTATACTGATACATATATGTGTCAACCTATGGATAGATGATTGATGTGTTTAAATTTGGTATTTAGATTTAAACAATGCTCAATTAATTATCCATAGGTATTTTTCTGTCAAATATTTATTGAGTATTTATCTCATTGGAGTTTTATCATGCAAATCAAACTAATCGCATCTGCACTAATCGCTGCTTTGGCTCTAACTGCTTGCTCAAAACCACAAGAACAAGCTCAAGACGCAGCGACCACCGCTGCTGAAGCAGCAGCTGACGCAACTGCTGCTGCCAATGAAGCATCTGCCGCTGCCGCTGATGCGATGACGATGACTGGTGACGCTACCGCTGCTGAAGCCGCTCAAGCTCACGCTGCTGCTGACCAAGCTCAAGCTAATGCTGAAGCTGCTCAAGCTGCTGCAACCGAAGCAACTGAACAAGCTAAATAATCATAAAATAGTTTTAACTATTCAAAGTTATTTACTGATAAAAAAGAAGAATCCATTTTGGGTTCTTCTTTTTTGTCTTATATTGGTGAGTATGACACAGTATTTTACTTGACTTTGTATGATGATTTGCTACAATCAAAGAAACACAACAACAACTGGGAGTAAATGATGAGTCAAATCTATCAAACAACCGCCAGCGTCAGTGGTGCAAGAACTGGTACTGCCACGCTTTCAGATGACGATAAAAGTTACAACATGGTTGTCCCTGGCACAAATCAAGAGGGCAATAACCCAGAGCAATTTTTTGCGATGGGATATGCTGCATGTTTTGATGGTGCTTTAGGGCTTGTCAAAAAATCAGCTGACAAATCATTTGATAGCAGAACCGAGGTAACTATTGAGCTGAACAAAGAAGGTGATTCTAACTTCTTTTTAACTGGTGCTATTCATGTTGTTGCCAGTAGTGGCGATATCACCGAAGATGAACTGTTATCATTGGTTGAAAAAACGCATACCGTTTGCCCCTACTCAAAAGCAGTTCAGGGTAATATTGACATGAAGCTTAGTGCTTCGGTAGAGTAATCGTAATTTAGTCATTTAGGCTTTTACAGATGCCGCC
>ERZ1023503.250-NODE-250-length-1605-cov-1.919355_pt1 | contig 1605 bp, 1 predicted proteins | sample MGYA00380546_ERZ1023503 | MGnify/ENA primary metagenome ERZ1023503 (study PRJEB33173, sample SAMEA4830350) | metagenome | study: EMG produced TPA metagenomics assembly of the PRJEB25223 data set...
GCATCAGGGATTACCTTGCATTTGCGAGAAGATCGTCGACATATTCAAGATGAAGATGTTTATGAATTGATTGGGCAATTGACCACACGCATGAATCTTGAGATGGCAGTCACTGATGAGATGCTAAATATTGCCCTAAAGGTACGCCCAGCATGGGTATGTTTAGTACCAGAAAAACGCCAAGAGCTGACCACAGAAGGTGGGCTTGATATCGCCAATTTATCAAATATTCAAGCATTTATACACAGTCTTCAGCAGGCGGATATTAAGGTTTCTTTATTCATCGATCCAGATCCGCATCAAATTGATGCTGCAATTGCTTTGGGTGCTGATGCGATTGAGCTGCATACGGGAGCTTATGCTTACGCGACTTTACAAAATAATCAAAAGCTTGTTGATAAAGAGCTTGACCGTATTCAAAAAGCAGTTACGATTGCCCAAAAAAACTCATCATTATTGATTAATGCAGGTCATGGTCTGACGCGTGATAATGTCGCAGCGATTGCCCAAATTGATGGTATTCATGAGCTGAATATCGGGCATGCATTGATTTCAGATGCGATATTTATGGGGCTTGATAATGCAGTCAAGGCAATGAAAATGGCTTTTGTTCAAGATAAAACGACCAATCATTGATGCGCTAGAAAGAAAATCGTAAATAATGATGACTATTGTGTAATATTATGTATTTTTGTTCAAAAAAAGGTTGTAAAAAAATTCATTTACAATTAAGCTAAGCCCACAAGCCACAATGAATACCTATTGGTTTGACTCATTAGTCACTAAGAATCTGCAAAATTTTGTAACAGATTATTGGCAGGTCTTGGATCGCTATGCTAAAATAGGTGCGGGAATCTTGAAAAACCAACCATTCCTTGGAGGAATTTATGAAATTTAATAAAATCGCTCTTGCGGTCATCGCAGCTGCTGCAGCTCCAGTAGCTGCTCAAGCTGGTGTGACAGTCAGCCCACTACTACTTGGCTATCATTACACTGACGAAGCCCACAATGATCAACGCAAAATCTTACGCACTGGCAAGAAGCTAGAGCTAGATGCTACTAATGCACCTGCACCAGCTAATGGCGGTGTCGCACTGGACAGTGAGCTATGGACTGGTGCTGCGATTGGTATCGAACTTACGCCATCAACTCAATTCCAAGTTGAATATGGTATCTCTAGACAAATCTGCACATCGCTTTGATGCTGAGCAAGAAACCATCAGCGGTAACTTTTTGATTGGTACTGAGCAGTTCAGTGGCTACAATCCAACAAATAAATTCAAGCCTTATGTCTTGGTTGGTGCAGGTCAATCTAAGATTAAAGTAAATGCAATTGATGGTTATAAAGCAGAAGTAGCCAATGGGCAAAACATTGCAGCAGCTCAAGATGTACAAGCAGGTCAAGAAGTTGCTGAGTCTAAAGACACCATCGGTAACCTAGGTCTTGGTGCTCGCTACTTAGTCAATGATGCTCTTGCACTTCGTGGTGAAGCCCGTGCTATCCATAATTTTGATAACAAATGGTGGGAAGGCTTGGCGTTGGCTGGTTTAGAGGTAACTTTGGGTGGTCGTTTGGCGCCTGCAGTACCAGTAGCACCAGTGGCA
>ERZ1023503.263-NODE-263-length-1520-cov-1.907167_pt1 | contig 1520 bp, 2 predicted proteins | sample MGYA00380546_ERZ1023503 | MGnify/ENA primary metagenome ERZ1023503 (study PRJEB33173, sample SAMEA4830350) | metagenome | study: EMG produced TPA metagenomics assembly of the PRJEB25223 data set...
CATAACCAAGTGAAACCTGAAAAACCTGAAAGTGGTAAAGACAAAAAAGTCAGCTAAATCAAAGTGTTCACCGCTGACCAAAAAACCGAACGCAAGACCAAGGCAAATAGCTATAAAGATATGATTGAAAATGTCGCAGGTCAGCTACAACCTCAGGTTGGTATTTTAAATCTGATGGCAGCCAAACCTGCCAAAGCGTCCAAACCAGCCAAAACAAGAGCACCTAGAAAGCCAAGTAAAAAACCAACCAAGGTAGAAGTGCGTAAGTTGTCTAAGCCTGTGGAGCCTTCTGAGTCTTCTCCTGCTAAATCAGCAGATGATTCAGCCAACAATTAATCTACATCAAATATTTGCACAAAAAAAGCACCATGAATCTACATGGTGCTTTTTTATATTTTAGTTTCAAATGCTTAAAACGCATCAACATCAGAGCGATATTTTTTATAGAACATACACAAAACAACCCAGTTTTTAGTGTCTATTTTTATTTGGTCAAAAAAAGATATTCATCATTTCAAATGCTCATGTGTTTGGCAATTAATAGATAGCCTTAAATAATATTAAGCGTATTAATATTTAACACCATTTAAAATATCAAACCGCTTTTCATGACTGTATGCAAAGCGGTTTTATTTTAGCGTTCATCAGCTTATCAATCGCCTTGATAACCTTTTAATTTTAATCTTGCCTTGTGTAGTAGCGGCTCGGTATAGCCAGATGGTTCGGTCGCTCCTTTAAAGATCAGCTCGGCGGCGGTTTGAAAGGCAATGTTATTATCAAAATCAGATGACATTGGGCGATAGGCGGGGTCGGATGCGTTTTGTTCATCAACAACTTTTGCCATGCGTCTTAGGGTATCCCACACCTCATCGGCGGTTACAATGCCGTGAAGTAGCCAGTTGGCGACATGCTGAGAGGAGATACGCAAAGTGGCACGGTCTTCCATCATTGATATCAGGCACTTTGGAACAACCCACGCCCAAATCAACCCAACGCACCACATAACCTAAGATGCCTTGGCAGTTGTTTTCAAGTTCACGGCGTTTTTGTTCTGCTGTCCAATTGGTATCGGTGGCAAGAGCAATGGTCAATAAATCATCAAGGCTAGGCGTGGCAAGGCGTGCCAATTCTTCTTGGCGTTTTGTAACATTGCATTTGTGATAATGAATGGCATGAATCACCGCCCCACTTGGCGATGGCACATATCGGCAAGCTCATCAGGCTTTGGCCACATGCCTTTACCAATTTGAGCCTTGCCACGCAGTCCTGCATTAAGACCGATTAAGACATTGCGTTTTTCATAGGCATGAAACCAGATTTGCTCTTTAATCTCACCCTTGGTCACAAATGCCCCTGCACGCATGGCGGTGTGAATCTCATCGCCTGTTCTGTCCATAAAGCCTGTGTTAATAAAAATCGTCCGCTCACAAGCTTGGGCGATACAGATGTTTAGGTTGGCAGAGGTTCTACGCTCTTCATCCATGATGCCCATTTTTAGGCTATTTTTGGGCAAGCCAATG
>ERZ1023503.345-NODE-345-length-1223-cov-2.325342_pt1 | contig 1223 bp, 1 predicted proteins | sample MGYA00380546_ERZ1023503 | MGnify/ENA primary metagenome ERZ1023503 (study PRJEB33173, sample SAMEA4830350) | metagenome | study: EMG produced TPA metagenomics assembly of the PRJEB25223 data set...
TTTAATTTCTAGAGTGCATTCGGATGGCGTCACGCTTTATTTGCTGCAGCCTTTTGGTCTAAAATCATCATCTACATCGGTTTCACATTTCCAACCTTTTTCAGATGAATGCTTCCAGGTTAATTGTTTATTATGTAGGGCACTGGCGGCATTACCACCAAAAACAGTTTTAATGGTGCTTTCAGTATTGCTTTCATTTGGTAAAGTAACAGTTGGCTTGTTGCCTTGCATCAAGTCACTATTTATTGTATCTGCTTTACAATTTTCAGCGTTGAGACCTTGAAGCAAGCACATCTCAACAGCAGTGCGTAGCTGACTGGTTTCCATCATGACACGATTTACTTGGGCGGTAACGACGCGTTTTTGGTATTGAGGTATGGCAAACATCGCCAAAACGCCGATGATTAATATGACAATCATCAGCTCTATGAGAGTAAATCCTTGTTGTGCTTTCATACGATTATCCAAACAATTAAAATTCTCATTTTGCCATACCATTTATAAATATACAATAAAAAATTATTAAAAATTAATTCACTTGATGACAAGCGTTGCATTGTATCTTTAATCATCATGCAAATATTAATCATATCGCTTTAAAAGACAAACTTGGTAAATTTTTAATAGTTATCAGCCGTTTAGATATATTTATTAATTTAATGGGATATTTTTTAAATAAATATTGAGTATCTTTGGATATTTTTTGTAATTATTGCAGTTTTGGGCTATTATTATCAATGGAGAAGTAACGCTTGTTTGTATTCAAAACAGGTAAGGTTATCTTTAGGCACTTGTAAGTTTATCAATTATTCTTGATTTGCAAGCACCGATTAAGATTATTTAGTTTAAAAGAGGATATGTTATGTCGCAAATGCTAACCGAATACAGAGCCCATGTCGCTGAGCGTGAAGCCTTAGGCGTGCCACCACAGCCATTAACCGATATCCAAACTGCCGATTTGGTTGAACTTTTAAAAAACCCCCCACAAGGTGAAGAAGAATACTTGATAGACTTGCTTGAAAACCGTGTGCCAGCAGGGGTTGACCAAGCCGCTTATGTCAAAGCCGCCTTTTTAAATGCCATCGTCAAAGGCGAGACCAGCTCCCCACTTATCAATAAAGAGCGTGCGGTATATCTATTAGGTACCATGTTAGGTGGCTATAATGTTGCACCTTTGGTTGAACTGCTTGATGATGATGAATTGGGTGAGATGGCTGCCAAAG
>ERZ1023503.361-NODE-361-length-1188-cov-2.278023_pt1 | contig 1188 bp, 1 predicted proteins | sample MGYA00380546_ERZ1023503 | MGnify/ENA primary metagenome ERZ1023503 (study PRJEB33173, sample SAMEA4830350) | metagenome | study: EMG produced TPA metagenomics assembly of the PRJEB25223 data set...
CCTAGATGACTATTTAGATGGCTATACCGATGTGTTGTCAGGCGATGCCCATCGTGGGTTTATTGCCATCATCGATGAGCTAAACGAACGCTTTGGCGAGCCTGATAACATCATCACCGAAACAGATAAAAAAGACTTTGCCAAGCTCTTCGGTGAATATCTACGCACCGAAAACGCCCTAAAAAACTTTGATGAATATCAAGCGATGATGGAGCTAAACCGCCTGCCAGCAATCAGCGATGAGATGGACGAGGCGACGATAACCCAAATTTCCCAAAACATTCAAGAGATTCAAAATAACTTTGGGCAGAGTGGACGCCATCGCTTTGCCAAGTGAGCGGATGATACAGGATTATCGTTCTACTTATAACGACATTTGCGATTGGATCTCTCATAACAAACACGCCCAAACACAGGCGGACTCTACCATCAGTTGGGATGATGTGGTCTTTGAGGTGGATTTGTTAAAATCCCAAGAGATTAATTTGGATTATATTTTGGGGCTGATTTTTGAGCATCAGCAACAAGCCCAAGACAAAACCGCCATCGTTGATGAAATTCGCCGCCTGATTCGTTCAAGTTTGGATCATCGTGCCAAAGAAAGTCTGATTGTGGATTTTATCAATCAAACCAACTTTGATGATGTGCCTGATAAAGCAGGCGTGATAGAGTCCTTTTATCAATTTGCCCAAGATAAGCAAAAAAAAGAGGCAGATGGGCTCATCGCTGATGAAAATCTAAACAAAGAGGCTGCCTTGCGTTATATCGCTGCATCGTTAAAACGAGGATACGCCAGCGAAAACGGCACAGGGCTAAATGAGATGTTACCCAAAATGAGTCCGCTAAACCCCAACTATCTGACCAAAAAACAAAGCGTATTCCAAAAAATCGCCCAATTTGTGGAAAAGTTTAAGGGCATTGGCGATTTGGCTGGGTTATTAAATAAGGAACATGACTGATGGCACAACATTCATTTTTACAAAATCTGTTACAAGGGCAGGCGGTTGAGTGGAAAACTTTGGGGGAGGTTTTGGTTAGAACCAAAGGAACAAAAATAACCGCAGGAAAAATGAAAGAACTTCATAAGAACAATGCCCCTATTAAAATTTTTGCAGGCGGTAAAACTTTTGCCTTGGTAGATTTTGATGACATTCCACAAAAGGACATTAATCACAAGCCATCAATCAT
>ERZ1023503.374-NODE-374-length-1161-cov-110.147378_pt1 | contig 1161 bp, 3 predicted proteins | sample MGYA00380546_ERZ1023503 | MGnify/ENA primary metagenome ERZ1023503 (study PRJEB33173, sample SAMEA4830350) | metagenome | study: EMG produced TPA metagenomics assembly of the PRJEB25223 data set...
CCATCAAAACGAGATACACAATCTCAATGCTCTTTAAAAATTTGTGATGAAAAAAGCCCCTTTCGGAGCTTTGTTAATTAAGCCATTTCAACCTTAGTTGATTGGTTAGTTGATTTAACTAAGTCAATAGCGTGTAAACAATCAGTGTAGTTTTTATAGCCTTCCCCGCTATCTGCAATGATTTTACCGTTATCCGCTTTTAGACGTCATCGCCATTCAATGCGAGAGTCCACATAAGTTTCAAATTTCATAAGGGGGTCCTCAATGAAAAAGTATTTATTCCATTATTACTTCCAAGGCACCAAATGGGCATGCGATGTTTACGCAAATAACCCGGAAGAAGCCAAAGAAAAAATAAAGGCAATGTCCCAAGCTATTTATGACGGCGAATTAAAATTTGAGATTCACATCCCAGAAAATCCGCTTTCAAAACTAGCAAGATTAGTTGCAAGGATAATCAAAAAGTTTACTTAAGTCAGTGACTTTCATCACAAATTTTAAACAATTTGGTTAAAGAAACTCACTCGGCGGAAGCGCAGACGGAAGCCCAACGGTGCTAAGCGGTCGTTAGATTGAAAGCCCTAACCTACTTAGTTAAGAGTGAGTTTTAAAGTCTGCCCATGCAAAGCCAGTGAAAAACGGTGCAGTTGCCGAAAGTGGAGCTCAAGCAGGCGAATATCCCAATGTGGATATTTCAAAACACATTTGCTAGTACAGAGACACAACGGCATGTGAAACCGTTGCGAATGATAGATGAAGTGTGTTTTGAAATGGCAGACATAAAACAAACGAGGTTAAAAAATGGAAGAAAAAAAAGAAAACAGCCTATCTGAAAATGATAAAGAACTGATCAAACAGACCGTATTGAATTCTGTTGAGAACGGCTGTTTAGAGCCTGAATTACTTGCCAGACGGTGCTGTGAAGCCTTGGAGCGCATTAATCGATATGGCGAACAAACAAGCACTGGGCGTGTTGGAATAAATGTTACCAATTGTCCTGAATGTATTTAGCGACATTAGGAAGGCACCCTATTCTAGACAAAATCAGCAAAGACTGATTGGCTACTCCACTGACCGCCTGAAAAGTGCGGTCTTTTTTTTTAAACATTTGACACCGCTCCTGCTTCGAATTAGGATAGTACTACTTTCAACAGCCTCTTT
>ERZ1023503.376-NODE-376-length-1157-cov-2.577132_pt1 | contig 1157 bp, 1 predicted proteins | sample MGYA00380546_ERZ1023503 | MGnify/ENA primary metagenome ERZ1023503 (study PRJEB33173, sample SAMEA4830350) | metagenome | study: EMG produced TPA metagenomics assembly of the PRJEB25223 data set...
TTGTGGATAATTTTCAAATTGCTGACACGCCTGCTGGCTGCCGTATGATACAGATTGACAACAAAGGCATCGTATCAAGTTACATACAAATTGTGCAAAATACGCATTTATTTTGTCTTAATAATGCAAATTAATATTAGCTATTTTAATCATCTTTTGATATAGTAACCGCAATTTTTTTGCCGAAAGGCAGTTTAATAGCCTGCAAGCTTTGTTTTATCATGAATACTTGCACCCATAAGGATGAAACGGGATGATGCACGCAGACACCTTTACCCCTTATCAACCTACTGAAGGCGAAGACTATATGTCTGATGCACAGTTAGCACATTTTCGCACCATCTTAAAAAACTGGCGTGAAGAATTAATTACAGAAGCTGAACGCACAAAGACCTATATTCACGAAGAAACCAACACCATGCCAGATATTAACGACCGAGCGACTCAAGAAGAGGAGTTTGCATTGGCACTGCGTACCCGTGACCGTGAGCGTAAACTTATCCGCAAAATTGACAAATCTTTGGCTGATATTGAAACCTTAGATTATGGCTATTGTGAGACATGTGGTACAGAAATTGGTCTGCGTCGCCTAGAAGCACGCCCAACGGCGACACAATGCATCGACTGTAAGACACTGTCTGAAATTAAAGAAAGACAAAATCACGGTCAATAATCCATTGATATCCAAACCCATTGGGCGATTTGCACCCTCGCCCACGCACCATCTTCATTTAGGCTCGCTGACCACGGCGGTAGCGAGCTTTTGTCATATCAAATCATTGGGTGGTGATTGGCTGTTACGCATCGAAGATGTGGATTTTGAGCGTTGTCAGCCTAAGTATACAGACAGCATTTTACATGATTTGGATCAGCTTGGGCTACATTGGGACAAAGAAGTTACCTACCAATCTAAACGCACAGATATTTATGATGAGATTTTATTCAATCAATTATCTGACATCACTTATGCCTGCCAATGCTCAAGAAAACAACTTGAGGCACACCGAAATCAAAACGCCAAGCCTCACGCACTCAACCAACCAATCCTGTATCCACGCTTTTGCCTACATAAAGATTTGGATAAATCTCACCCCAAAAGTAAAATTCGCCTACAGCTGCCCAATGTTGCAACGGCCTTTGTAGATGAGCTACAAGGC